>JAEEGF011853199.1_pt1 | contig 42626 bp, 33 predicted proteins | sample 9134171 | NCBI WGS metagenome assembly JAEEGF01 (sample SAMN16246542, study PRJNA631951) | gut metagenome | biome: gut microbiome; feature: rumen; material: AP-attached | host: Bos | place: Iran: Karaj | collected 2018-10 | reverse complement strand
AAGAGTCAGGTATCCCATCAACTGCCCCAAGTAGCTGGTCTTGAATTCACCCGTTTTTAGTTCGATAACCACCATTGCGTTCAATTCGCGATTAAAGAACAGCAGGTCAGGAAAATGCTCCACACCATATGCCTCCAGCAGCTTCTGATTGCCCATAAAAGTGAAGTCATCGCCCAGTGTCATGATGAAGTTCTTCACCTTGCTGACGATTTCCTTCTCCACCACGCGCTCGTCCACATCAATGTTGTCGCGTTGACCAATCTCCTCCACGTTGATATAATCCAACATATATGAATCTTTGAACATCGTTACCGCCTTGCACATCATTGCAGCATCAGAAATCGTCTTTTTGAAGTTATTGGTCATCATTTCTCGATGACCATAAGCATCGTCTTTGATCAACTTCTCAAGCCTCTCTACTGGAAGATGTTCCTCAGCAGTCCTATGTATGTAGTAATAGCGTGCATCAAGATCTGCAATCTTGTATATTTCGACATGGTGCGTAAATGGAACTCTAAAGAAATCCTCTATAGGAAAATCCTGTGTAAGAGGAACTTGAATCGTATTATAAATATCGATATCTTCCAATTCGACAATTGAAGTTCCCGAATCAGCAGGTGTGCTTGTTGAAATATCGTCCGTTATGACGGACGAATTGAAATTGTCCGTTGTGACGCACGATTTTGCGTCCAAGAATGCCCAATGCTCATAAAATAATCGCATCTTCTTCAGGCTGGTGGCCGAATAGCCTCTCAGTCCTGGCAGTTCCCTGCGCAGCTGGTTGCTGATAGATTCTAAGGCACTTGTCCCCCACGTTCCCTTTCGAGAGTGTTGTGAAACATACTTGCCTATGCCAAAATAGACAGCCAACTGAATGCGATTAACACCCTTGCAAGCCTCATACTGTCCTTGCAGGATGGCCGCTTTGATGTCTGCTACCGCCTGCCGTATTTCCTGCGTCATCTTTATATCTTTATTCTCTTCCATATCTTGCTTGCAAAATTACTCTTTTTTTCGTAAACCCTATGTAACTAATCACAAATTGTGATAACATCTCTTGACTGGTCACAAATAGTGACCGGTTATTTCGAATTCCAAATATCTATCATCTTCAATTTCATATCCTCGAAAGGTTTCAGATGTTTCTCCAGCTTAGTGCTGTCCGACATTGAGCGTGAGAGGTCTTTGTCGTAGTTCGACAAATCGACATGGAAAGTGCGCCCTGCTTCGATAAAGAAATCCTTTTTAGTCAACTTAGAGCCGTTCTTACCCGTAAATCTGCCCTGCTCGTACATCACGTTCAGCACGCGTATCAAGTCAATCTTCTGTCCCTTTGCCGTGCTCAGATAGATAGGACTCTCAGTGTATGTATCGTCGCATTCCTCCACCACCTTGTCTGAACCATACTCCGACTCTATCATTGGCTTCATTTCTAAGCCCAGCTGTCGACATGTAAGTTCGCGGAGCATCAGAAGCGTCAGGATAGCATCCAGCGCCTTGCGTGGCGTCATCATATAGTACAGACGCGATAGCACCACATCCCGCTTGCCGATGTCGTTATACAGCTGACCAGGCAACTGGCGTAGTTTCTCGTCAATCTCCCTTAGTCCACCCCAAAGCTGTCCTTCGTCAGCTAACCACCACTGCATCCAAAGCCGCTGCATCTCCTCAGACTCCAGCCGCTCCGTCCACCACTGCGAGGCTCGCTCTATCAGTGCCATACGACCACATATTGACGTTCGCTGCTGCTTCAGCTGTTCGTTCAGCAAGCGCACTTCCTTGTCCTGGGCTTTCTCCAGCTGCGCAATGAACTCCGTTCGTGCCTCACGCGTCTCGCGGCTCAGGTCGTGGCAACTGCCCTTCATCCAAAGGCCGAGGTAAATCTTCAGGTCTGTGATGTCGGCCTCGTCGATGTTTGTCATCAGGTGCTTTTTCAGCATGTAGTACGCCTCCTTCTCAGCCAGCACCTGCTGGTGGGGCGACAGGCGCATCATGTCATCCCTGAGCCACATATCCCATTCTATCGCCGATGACTGTAGTGGCAGGACACTTGTCAACTCTTCTGCCTCCACTGAAACTATCAGGTGGCCATGCTCCTTGATAGCTACTTCTTCCACGTGTGTAAACAATATTGGATCGTCGCTCCGTGCAAGCAAGCTTTTCACCTCGCCCACACATTCATCAGCCACACGACCAATCCTTGTTCCCCTCGAAAAAGCCATGATACAATCAGGGTTAAACAGGTTGGTAGGCTCGGCAAATAGCGACACCAGAGGTCTCTCACGGTCTATCTTTGTTAGAAGTTCGCGCGTGCGCACATGCATCTCCTCCGTATCCGGCAGCCTTTTGGTTTCGGCCTCCGGATTGGCAGCATAGTGTACGCCCGATATTCTAAAACGATATACCTTCATACTCTTTTCTTATGAACTACAAAGATACGAAAATTCCCACACCTTTCAACAGATGTGGGAAAATAATTAAGAAGAATTAGGAAATGGCTACTTCTTCCGTCTTGTTAGAGCGAGACACTGACCTACTTTCTGTGTGCTCCAACTCTCTAACCGCAGTTACCTCATTGACAATTGTATTTATGTCTGTCTGGTGGATAACAAACGGCAGGTATCTGACTTTCCCATGTCGTTGCACCTTCATGATGTTGTACGCTCCAATATCTGCAGGCTTATACGGTTCATACTCCAGCAACAAGAACATCTCTGCCCCATCGGCCATACGAAGCAAATAACCATCAGGGATGTCATGTTTGCTCACCAATCGGGGGGGACTGTATAATTTATAAGGCGTCGCCCTTTTATTGCTCCAATAGTGGAACATGATGTAGCCTATAGCGCTATAATCGACATCATTAAGCACACCATCTTTTACGCCTATAGCCAACTTACCAGCATACTCTGTTTTTTTACGGTAAGCAGGCGCTATCGCATACATCAGAACATCGTGGCTATTCTCGACCGGTTTATCAGCTATAACAGCATCTGTTTCATCCTTTTCGTCAAACACACCTGTTCCTACTACGGCATTTGCCAATATCTTGATGAAGATGCAAGTCCTGTATTTCCTCAGCACCACGTCCGGGTGCCCAGGTAGCCGTTTGTGATTTAAGCGATACCTGAAACCACGTTTCCACAGTCCTTTGCGCACAATCATTTCCGGCTTCGTGTTCTTAGAACGAATGTGCGACATATATTTATGTACTTCTTCAGGAGGACGCCTACTCATATCACAGATGTTGCCTATATGCTTCGAAGTGTTGAGCCAAGAAGTCTCGTTCTGGTGCAAACTTCTCTGGCAACATGATTTGCCGTCCCTGTAATTCCTTCAAAAAACTCAATGTGGCATTGTTTTTTGCGCTGCCCATCATTTCGTCAGACAAAACAATCTCGTAGTCTGGTGTTATTGCCATTAGGAACTTGTCATACGCATGATGGAAAGTTTGCGTCATACAAAGTCCGTTCTTGGGATTCGTACGATTGTTCTCGTCGTCAGCCCAGCCCGATATATGACAGGCCTCCAATAGCGGAGTGATTGAAATACCTGTGATGCAACACTTGTAACTATATGATGACAGAACGGCTTCCCTAAAGAAATTCTGGTTAATTCGCCTTTTCACCTCTTGTTTCCTTTCAAGGCCAGTAGGCAGGTTACTCAAATCTATACTTACTGATTCTTCAAGTTCTTTGTTCCTTAGCTGAGCCAAGAGCATTTCAGCGTCATAAGCCAATTGGTCCCAATGCCCATAATACCTGTCCCAAACCACCTTGTCAAGTTTCGATGTATGAGCCAGACCTCCAACACCCCTCGCTCTCATCTGAGGGTCAAAGCTGGCAAGATTACCTACCTTGCGAACAATGGCTCCAGGCGTGCGGTTTATCAATGTACCAAGTTCCTTCAGAAACGGTTTTGTTCCAGAAAATTGACCAAACGGTCTTTGACAGTACTCATAAAGCACTATCGTAATTTGCTTTTCTGTCCAAACATCGTCTCTTGCCATAACTGCCTAAACTGATGCTTTTACCAACTCCATCTCAAATGCCAAGCATGAATAGTCCTTTACCATATTTTGGGGACTTCCATTTTGCCATTTACCGCTTCCTTTAGTCTCGGAATCCCTAATTCTTCGGCATACGTTCCTACTTGCAAATAGAAGAGCTGTTCGACATAGTCTTTACTCATCAAATCTGCCAAATGTTCCATTGTAGCATCATCAACAGCATCACCATCGAATCCCAAACCAATAAGGTCATTACGATGTACTCTCGTTATGTTAAACCATTCTTGATTTCTTTCCATAGCCTTCTATATTTACATCGCCAATATCGCCCTCAAATTCGTATCAGTAAATGTGCGCCAAATCATCAACTTGATAGGCTTGTAGTCCTCGAACAATTGCTTGACGAACTTAATCTCAAACACCAGACGGAAGTCATTCTCATCAGCAGTTTCCACAAACTCGTGCTTTGTACCAACACGAGCAACTTCAATCTGATACAGGTCACGAATACCCTTACCTTTTGTGTAAGGCATGAAGTAATATAGCTTGTTGAGCTTCACCGTCGAAGGGAACTTTTTGCCTGTAAAGTATGCTTTTGCACGCTGATGGGTATAGGGTTCGATATACTTGTCAGGCACAAGACTTACCAGAACGTTCTTCGAGTCATCAAGATCACTATTGTCAATGTTCTTCTTGTGAACGAATGGGTTGTTAATGATGCTGACATTCTTAGGATATTGCTTGTGCATGTCGAACATATCAAGTTCAAAGAGTTGTGGAGGAAGCATTTCGTGTCCTGCCTTATCAGCCTCTTCATACTGACTCTCCTCAGGATACTGCGCATCAATCTCATTGAAAAGACGTATCAGCGAACGTCCAATGGCAAATGCGAGATTCACAGGTACGGCGTTACCAATCTGCTTGTACTGGTCGGCCATGTTACCTTCAAACTCCCAGTTGTCTGGGAAGGTCTGAATGCGTGCATACTCGCGAACTGTCAATGGTCGAGTCTCTGTTGGGTGACAACGTTCCGTTTGTTTTTGAGCAGGTGCGCAGGTTAATGTCAGCGAAGGTTCATCCATTGAGAGACGGCGAGCCATTCCTGTCTTACCACCTCCAAGATAGAAACTTCCACCCATATATTCCTTTTGTTCCTCAACAGGCAGATCACGCCAATCACCACCCTCTGGCACCATAGCCATCACGCGGGCTTTCTTGGCAGGATATAGTTGACCTTCTGACTCAGGCACGTCTTTATCGAATAGTTCGCCACTAAAGAAAGCATCACGTAGCGTCATTACTCGACGATATGGATCAGGCCACCTGAAACGGAAACCTTGTTCATAGATGTCATTTCGAATAGCAATAAGTATTAATCGTTCGCGTTTCTGTGGGACTTGGTACATAATTGCCTTCAGCACACGAGGCTCAACAAGTGTGTAACCAAGTTCTGCAATGGCATTACGGATAATATCAAGTGTCCTGCCGTCTTCATGTGACAACAGACCCTTTACGTTTTCACCCATGAACACCTTTGGCTGGATTTCACGAACTGCGCGAGCCAACTCAAAGAACAGGGTACCACGAGTATCGTTGAGACCGCCTTTCTTGCCTGCGTATGAGAAAGCCTGGCAAGGGAAACCACCTGAAAGGAAGTCCACTTTGCCACGAAGCGGAGTGAAGTCCACCTGATGAATGTCACCTTCCAACACATTCCATTCAGGGTGATTGCGTCTGAGTGTCTGACAGGCCATAGCATCCATTTCGTTCAGTAGCACATGACGGAAACCAGCCAAATGCATACCAAGCGCTAAACCTCCAGCACCAGCAAACAGTTCTACAGAAGTAAAGTCGCGAAGAGGCGCAACATGAAACTCTTCATCCCAATTGGTGTCAAGCATCATTCGTACAGGCTCCACATCGGTTAGTTCCTCCATGTAGAAACCCTCCTTGCCCTTTTCGTTCCTGTGATAAGGATATACGCCGCTCTCACCCCACTTCTGCGTTGTAGCAAGTGAGGTTCCCGTAAGGTCGGCTAAGTTCGTTGCAGATAAAAATGTTGGCATAATTAGAAATTGTCAAATCCTTCGTAGGTCTTGAATGCAAGCAAATAAAGACTTTTCATGATGTCTGGTGATATTTCTGCCAGTTCTTTGAAAACGGTATTATTTAAAGACTCACGTTTCATATCAATAATGACATCATCCAATATTGAAGGAAGGGTACGACATAGCTTCATAAATGCTTGCTCATCACCAAATACAATCCCATAGAACTTATCCATAGATACCCTTCGAATCATCTTATGCTTGAAGGTTTCTCCATCAATGCTAACCACCCATATCTTATCTTGAGACTTTGCAGCTATAGCTTCAACCAATAAACACGTTGCTTCACTATCACGCAAAATCTTATTTTGCATTCTCATGTAAGTCTTTGATGAAGATGAAGAATTCATGGTGTTGTGTTTATTCTTCATTTCAACATAGATATGCTTTTGTTCATTTACGACGTCAAAGCCTTTTTTAGGGACAACCCATCCATTTCCTGCATATTGGAAAATATTCTGATGGAAATAACCTATATGATTGTTATTTGATTTGTCAATTTGTCTTATGCATTCTGCTTCTATAACTTCTTCTAAAGACCGACCATAAACTTTTGCATCAAAAGTAAGTTTAATTGGATCTATGATATTTTTGTTAAAAGCCTTTAAGTCAATTTTATCACTATAGCGTTTAACAGTAGCTTTCACATGTTTAAAAATATCTTCATCAGAAATGAAACCCAAATTATACTTTTTCATAATCGTTGTTTATTATGTTATTATATCGTTCTACTTTATTATCTCATAACTCCATCCTTCATTCTTTGCTATCTGCAAAAGATTTGGGACATTAGCTTTCTCCCATTGGTTCGAGACGACGAATTTCACGCCATCACCGCTAGTGAGGATATACTCTTCTTTCAGAAGATGCCTGTACATCGAAGTTTCTTCCTTCAGATTACGAGCAGCCTCAATATCGTCCTCAATGAAGTTCCAGGCGCCCCATCTGCCAAGCAAAGCATTATGGAACGTGTCCTTCAACTCTTCGATAGTGGTTTGCGGATGCGCCTTCATATATTCTTTCACGATGGCATACCCCATCACGCCTTTTGTCTTGTATTCCGTACCATTAAGTCGGATAGATACCTTACCCTTCAAGTCATCCGCCTTAACCTCCAAGTCCAACTTAATCGGTTTGTGAACGGGCTGCGACCCTTGCTGGCTATTGCGATTCTTCTCAAACAAATCACATCCCACAAATTTTGTCAACAACGTGACATACTTGAAGAAGTCTTTAATTTTGTATTCCTGAATCTTCTGGACAAAGGGGCGCTTAGGCACCTGAGTGTTTTCGGTCAAATCGTATGAACTGGCATTTCTGGCAATTTCATAGGACAATGATTCCAGATAGCGAACCTCTGTTGTTGTCAGCGAGTTGTCGTTAGCCATAAAGGCTAATGCCTCGTCCCAGAAAACTTTCTTTGCACTATGGGAGGCAATACGCTGAAGAAAATCATCCGTCTCGCCGATGTAGGCTTTGCGTTTCTCTCTGTTCAACAGGATATACAATGCGGGCTTTGCCAAGTCCTCTCTGGCATCGCGAATCAGATTGTCATAATCGCGCTTGATGTCATAGAGCTGGCATACACAGTTATCCATCGTGATGATCTTCGAGCCGTCTAGCACGTCGTCGTAGAGTATTGTATGTATCGTCTTTGCCATAACCTAATATTGCCAACATTATGTTCTAATTTGCAAAGATACAAATAATAATGATAGATAATGAGTTTTAATTTAGTTTTTAGACATATTTAATATTATTATTACATCGGCCCTAACTCCACATAGCCGTCTCCCAGGAAGCGTCTGCGGACTATAGAAAGTATGGAATCAACGGCGTAGACCACGGCCACCCACATGACCAGGAATGCTGCAGAAAGAAGGGTGAAAGATACTAAGTTTGTCATAACACTCGATTTTTTTAATGAAACATTTATCGGGTGCAAAATAAACACAAGGGTGTCCCAAAAGTCGGGACACCCCACCAAATTTTAATATCTTTTAAGCATTTCGGCTGTCATTTGACACATTTTTCACGAAGTTCCAGCAGTTCGAGCACTTCGAAGCCGTTGCCATGCGAGAGCAACTCGTCCATGTGTCTCGGGTTAATCGTTAGCAGTCTCGCCGCTTTCAGCGGACAAGGCTGCGGTTAAGCGAGGGCAGAGCTAAGCGTGCTTAAGCTATGCCGAGCGCAAGCAGTCTCGCGGCATTTATGCCGCAAAGATACGAATTACCCCCGACATTCCAAAATATTTCCCCACTTTTTTTCGAAAATCGTGGGAATCGACAGTGACAAAAGGTGGCAGGTTGCAGGTGGCATTAAGGTAAAAATGGAAGTGTTAAAATGGGTGAGAGATAATGATTTTACCTCTTTATATATATATTATATATAATATATATAATAAAGGGGTGTCCGCGACACCTTAATGCCACGTGCCACATGCCACGTTGCCACGTCGCCTTCTGCCGCAGACAGGCACTTTCCGTCAAAAACGACTAACGAAAACTCTAAGTTAACAGGTGTTAATTATGTTAACGCCGCGCGCCGCAAAGAGCGCAAATTAACAAATATTTAAGTTCTTCGTGTACAAGGAAGCCTAGCCGCTCGCTGCGAACGTGGCATTAAGGATTGCAAGCAAAAATCGCCGCTTTCTGCAGTAAACACTGGGAAAAGCGGCGAACGTGGCACGTGGCACGTGGCATTAAGGTTTTTCTGATTGAAAAACGAATTTATTTGTTTTTTCTTAGAAACGAATGGGTGGTTTACTTAGAAACGCGCTCGGCTTTGCCGCTTTGCTTGCAAAGAATTTTCCTAATTCAATCTAATTTTGTCCACGCGCTCGGCTATGCCGCTTTCTTGCGCTCCGTAGGTGCTCAGGCGCTTCGCGGAGGTCTTGCAAAGAATTATTCTAATTAAGCATATTTTTTCTGGAAAAGAATTGGAAAGAATTGGTAATAATTTTGATTCAACAATTGCAAAACAATGTTTCTTTCTAATTGTTGGTTGTCATTCTTGCTCATTCTTGCTCATTGTTTTCTTTTGAAACGAATGACCATAATATTCATAATTTATTCATAATAATCATCTTTTTACGGCAAAAGTACCCGAATTAAGGGAAATTTGCTTCAAAAATCACGAAGGAGGACCTTTAGCCGCGAAAAGGTCATCTTTAGAAACGATAAGGTGGTCTTTAGCGCGCTAAAGACCACCTTATAAAGCATAAATATGCGTATAAATATGCACGGAAAGTCAGATGCCGAGGCCACCCTCGAAGCTGGACTCGACGGCCTTGGACTGCTGGACGCGGGAGTACGGCGGGATGTCGTTGGTGACCCAGATGTTGCCGCCGATGACGGAGTGGTGGCCGATGGTGATGCGTCCGAGGATGGAGGCGTTGGAGTAGATGGTGACGAAGTCCTCGATGATGGGGTGGCGGGGCACGTTGAGCATGTTGCCCTCGGCATCGTACTTGAAGCTCTTGGCACCGAGGGTGACGCCCTGGTAGAGGGACACGTGGGAGCCGATGATGCAGGTCTCGCCGATGACGACGCCCGTGCCGTGGTCGATGGAGAAGTACTCGCCGATGGTGGCACCGGGGTGGATGTCGATGCCGGTCTTGGAGTGGGCCTGCTCGGTGATGATGCGCGGTATGACGGGCACCTGCAGCTGGTGCAGGGCGTGTGCCAGTCGGTAGTGGGTCATGGTGTCGATGACGGGATAGCAGTAGATGACCTCGCCGTAGTTGGTGGCGGCGGGGTCGTTGTGGAACATGGCCTCGACGTCGGTATAGAGGAGTCGCTTGACCTCGGGCAGCTGCTCGATGAGCTGCAGGGCAATCTTCTCGGCAGCGCCCTTGACGTCGCCCTCGGCGCACTCCTCGCAGAACTGGAGGGCGCAGGCCACCTGTCGGCGGAGCAGGTCGTAGAGCTCCTCCATGTTGACGCCGATGACGTAGGAGCGCATCTTCGCGTCGGCCTCGCGCTTGTGGAAGTAGTCCGAGAAGATGATGCACTTGACGAGTTCGACGATGCGGCGGATGTCGACGACGGAGGGCAGCGGGGCCTCCGTGGCAGGCATCATGCGCAGTTCGTCCTTTGTATGCTTTGCCAGCGCCTTGACGTTACGCTGTAGTACTTCGTTCACCAATTCTTTCTGCATCGCTATATACCTTATTTATTATTGGGTGCAAAGGTATGCAAAAAATTGCGTTCCCGTAACGACTTAACATTTTTTTATATATTTTTTTGCCGTCAGGTGTTGACGGTTTCGAGATAATTTTGTATCTTTGCACCCGAAAAGAGTTTTCCAAAACGGAAAACTTTTTTCCTGCGATAAGGGGAAAAGTTTTCCAAAACGGATAACTCTGAGACAGAGAACGAAGAGACAGTTAACTAACCGACATATGGAAATTAAGAACTTTACCATCACCAAACGAGACGGTTCGAAAGACCAATTCTCGCTCGACAAGATCATGAACGCCATTGCCAAGGCGTTCGAGAGTGTGCAAGAACCTGCCGATCTGGGCGTCATCTCGAAGATCCTGGCCCATCTGGACATTCACAACGACATCACCGTGGAGGACATCCAGAACCAGGTGGAGGAAGCCCTGATGCGCGAGGGTTTCTTCAAGGTTGCGAAGTCGTTCATCCTTTACCGCCAGGAGCACACGGAGGACCGTGAGACGTTGCAGAAGATGCAGTTCCTGTCCGAGTACATGGAGTCGATGAACGCTGCCACGGGTTCGAAGTACGACGCCAACGCTAACGTCGAGCACAAGAACATCGCGACGCTCATCGGCGAGCTGCCGAAGTCGAACTTCATCCGTCTGAACCGCCGTCTGCTGACGGACCGCATCAAGAAGATGTACGGCAAGCAGCTGGCCGACGAGTACATCGACAAGCTGACCCACCACTTTATATATAAGAACGACGAGACGAGCCTGGCCAACTACTGCGCATCGATCACGATGTACCCCTGGCTCATCGGCGGCACGGTGGCCATCGGCGGCAACTCCACGGCTCCGACGAACCTGAAGTCGTTTGCCGGCGGATTCGTGAACATGGTGTTCATGGTGAGCTCGATGCTCAGCGGCGCCTGTGCCACTCCCGAGTTCCTGATGTACATGAACTACTTCATTGGCAAGGAGTGGGGTCAGGACTACTGGAAGCGTACCGACGAGCAGGCCGACATGAGTCTGAAGAAGCGTACCATCGACAAGGTGATCACCGACTACTTCGAGCAGATTGTCTACACGCTGAACCAGCCGACGGGTGCCCGTAACTACCAGGCCGTGTTCTGGAACATCGCCTACTACGACAAGTACTACTTCGAGTCCATCTTCGGCGACTTCTACTTCCCCGACGGCTCGAAGCCCGACTGGGAGGGACTCTCCTGGCTGCAGAAGCGCTTCATGAAGTGGTTCAACCACGAGCGCACGAAGACCCTGCTGACGTTCCCCGTCGAGACGATGGCCCTGCTCACCGACGAGGAGGGCAACTGCAAGGACAAGGAATGGGGCGACTTCACGGCCGAGATGTATGCCGAGGGCCACTCGTTCTTCACCTACATGAGCGCCAATGCCGACTCGCTGAGCTCGTGCTGCCGTCTGCGCAACGAGATCACGGACAACGGCTTTAGCTACACGCTGGGCGCCGGCGGTGTGTCGACAGGCTCGAAGAGCGTGCTCACCATCAACCTGAACCGCTGCATACAGTACGCCGTGAACCACAAGATGCCGTACCTGCAGTACCTGGCCGAGGTCATCGACCTCTGTCACAAGGTGCAGCTGGCCTACAACGAGAACCTCAAGGAGCTGCAGCAGCACGGTATGCTGCCGCTGTTCGACGCAGGCTACATCAACATCGGCCGCCAGTACCTGACCATCGGCATCAACGGACTCGTCGAGGCCGCCGAGTTCATGGGACTGAAGATCACGCCGAACGACGACTACCTGCACTTCGTACAGGGTATCCTGGGACTCATCGAGAAGTACAACAAGCAGTACCGCACGAAGGACGTGATGTTCAACTGCGAGATGATTCCTGCCGAGAACGTCGGCGTGAAGCACGCCAAGTGGGACCGCGAGGACGGCTACTTCGTGCCACGCGACTGCTACAACAGCTACTTCTACGTTGTGGAGGACGACTCGCTGACCATCCTCGACAAGTTCAAGCTGCACGGCGCACCCTACATCGAGCACCTCACCGGCGGCTCGGCCCTACACATGAACCTGGAGGAGCACCTGTCGAAGGAGCAGTACCTGAAGCTGCTGCAGGTGGCCGCCAAGGAGGGCTGCAACTACTTCACGTTCAACATCCCCAACACCGTGTGCAACGAGTGCGGACACATCGACAAGCGCTACCTGAAGGAGTGCCCGGAGTGTAAGTCGAAGAACATCGACTACATGACCCGCATCATCGGCTACCTGAAGCGTGTCTCGAACTTCTCGCAGGCACGACAGGAAGAGGCAGCAAGGAGATTCTACGCTACGGCGTAGGATCTTCGAGGAATGAGGAAGGATCTTCGAGGAACGAGGAAGGAGGAACGAGGAACGAGGAACGAGGAAGGAGGAGCGAAGTAGTAAAAAGACATGCTGAAATACGTTAACACTGGTATTGTTTTTCAGGAGATCCCGGACGAAGTGACACTGGCAATCAACATCTCGAATTGCCCGTGTCGCTGTCCGGGTTGTCACAGCCACTACCTCTGGGACGACATCGGGCTGCCACTCGACACCAACGCCATCGACGACTTCATAGCGAAGTACGGCGACGACATCACCTGCATCGCCTTCATGGGCGGCGACGGCGACCCCAAGGGTGTGAACCAGCTGGCACAGTACATCCACGAGGAGCACCCGGAGTTCAAGGTGGCATGGTACAGCGGCAAGACCGTCATCTCCAAGTCCGTCAACAAGTCGGACTTCAACTACATCAAGATTGGGCCGTACATCAAGCACCTGGGTCCACTGAAGGAGCGGACGACGAACCAGCGAATGTACAGACAGGAGGCGGACGGCGAGTTCGTCGACATCACCGCCCGCTTCTGGCGTTAGCACGATTACTTAATCATCCATCAAGACGGCATCCTCAACAGGGATGTCGTCGTTGTTTTCGCCCAACGGCAGCGTGATGTAGAAGACGGTACCCGTGGGGTTGTTGTCAGCCACGCGGACACGGCCGCCATGAGCCTCAACGATGTCCTTCACCTTGTACAGTCCGATGCTGTCGTCGTTGGCCACGGGCGGCACGAAGATATAGGGCTTCGCCTCCTCGGGGATACCCAGGCCGTTGTCCGTCACACGCAGCTCGGCCTCGCCGTTCACACGGTCAATGAGCACCTTGATGCGGCCGTCGTTGGGCGAGAAGTTCACGGAGTTGTCAAGGAGGATGCGCAGGGCATAGGCCATCTGCCGCTTGTCGAACGGCACCTCCAGCTCGTCGACTAGCGAGAGGAACGTAAGGCGCGTCTGCCTGCCGGCAGGCATCTGGTAGCCGTCACACAGGCTGCGCACGAAGCTCACGAGGTCGGCAGTCTCCAGCACGAGGTTGTCGGCAAAGGCCGAAGAGTCTGCGGCACGAGCCGTAGCATCGCCAGCAGGGGCAGCGTCTTGAGAAGCGGTTTCGGCAGCAGCTTGAGCGGCAGCAGCTTGAGTAGCAGCACCTTGAGCAGCAGCATCGTTGGCGGCCGCCTGTCCCTGGTGCTCACGCTCCCAGCGCGACTGCATCTCGTGCAACCATTGCGTCTTCTCCGTCTCACGCCGCAGCTGCTCCAGTCGCATATGCTCTTGCTGGCGCTGCATGAAGCGGCGACGCCACCACCAGGCAAAGGTCGTCAGCAGGAGGATGTACAGCAGGATGGCCCAATGGGTGCGCCACAACGGACGGGCGATGTGTATGCTCAGGACACTCTCCTGGTCGCCCATCGTACCGTCGTCGTTCATCATGCGGACACGCAGCGTGTAGTCGCCGTCGCCCAGCGACATGAACGAGATGTTGGGATTGTACTCCGATGTCTTGTTCCAGCTGTCGCGGAAGCCTTCGAGCATATAGACGAAGCGCTTGTCGTTGCCGGCAAGGCCTGCGTTGGACCCCAGCTGGATGGTGAAGTTGTTCTCAGAGCTCTTCAGGTTCAGATGGTCGCTCTTGCTGAGGGCCGTACGCAGGACAACGCGGCCGTCGACCTTGTGGCCCACATTCACCTCCTGGTCGTAGATGAGCAGGCCGCTGAAGACGGGGCGCTCGTTGCTGGTACCCGAGCCAATACGCTTGGGTGTGAGGATGTCAAGACCACCCTGGCCGCCTATCAGCAGACGGCCGTCACGCGTCACGTGGGCAGAGCGCTGGTTATAGGTGCCCTGCTGCAGGCCGTCGCGATGGTTGAAGCTGCGGATGATGAACTGCCACGAGCCGTCGGCTGCCTGCTGGGGAATGATACGCGAGACGCCATGGTCCGTGACCACCCACATGACATGCGCCAGGTCCTCGGTAATGGAGCACACGCTGGAGCCGTAGAGGCCGTTGGTCATATCGAGGGTCTGCAAGTGCTGCGTCTTCGGGTCGTAGATGCACACGCCGGAGACGGAGCCCTGCCAGACGAGTCCGCGGCTGTCCTCCATGACACAGACGGTGCTGCCGGTGTTGGTAGGCAGATTCTCGCTGCCAGGGAACACCTGGTTGATGAGGCGGCCCGTCACCGGGTTCACCAGAGAGTAGTAGTAGCTCGTACCCACCATCAGCCAGCCTTTCTTCGTCCAGCTGGCGGTAGTCATGTAGTTGCTCGGCAGGGGGGTGTTCGACTGGTCCCACGTGCGGAACTTGCCCGTCTTCAGGTCGAGCATCTGGATGCCACCACCCAGCAGGCCCATCCACATACGGTGCCACTTGTCCTCGACGACACTCCACACGCTGTTGTTGGCCAGGCCACCAGGCTGTCCCGTCGCCACGTAGTTGACGATGGTCGCCTCGCCAGCGGCCTTGTTGCCAGTAGGCACGCAGCGCACCAGTCCGCCGTTGTAGGAGCCGAACCAGATGGAGCCGTCGCTGGCGTAGGTGCTGCCCACCATGATGTTGCCGCTGAGTCCGCTGTTCTCGGCCGTGTAGTGCTGCAGCTGCTCGTTGGTCTCAGCATCGTAGACGATGATGCCGCGGTCGTTGGTGCCCACCCAGAAGTGGCCGTAGCAGTCCTCGACAACGGTGGTCACATCGCCCAGCTCGACGCTGCGGGCATAGGTGCTGCCCGCACGGTACTGGTTGGCACCGTTCTTGTACGTGCCTATCCATATCTGGCCGTCCTTGTCCTCGTAGAGGTTCTTGGGCGTGTTGTCGCTCAGGCTCAACGGGTCGAACTTGTCGTACAGGAACTGTCGCAGCTGGCGCGACTTCAGGTCGACGACGAAGAGGCCGTCATGGTCCGTAGCCACCCAGAGCTGTCCGCGACGGTCTGTCAGCACGTCCCACACCATCAGCTGCTGAGGAACGTTCTCCACACCAAAGGCCCTCAGCATGTCGGGCAGCGTCTTGTACCACCGCTTCTGCTTTTGGATATAAACAAAGGAGTTGTAGATATTCCTGATGTAGAGGTTGCCCTTCTTGTCAATCCGCATGCTGTACTCCTGGTTGGGTACGCCGCCGTGGCGCGTCATCCACTTGTTCTGCCACGAGATCCACCCCTTCTCGCCATTGAAGCACACCATCTCGCCATTGAACGTCGAGATGATGACCGACGAGCCAAGGTCGGCAAAGTTAGAGATGCCATAGTCAGGACGCAGCTCCTGCGGCCCGTAGCCCAGCTCGAACTTGTGGAGCCGCTTCGAGAAGGGATTGTAGTAGTAGAGTCCGTCGTCGTAGAGCTTCACCCAGTAGTTCTTGCGCGAGTCGATGTAGAGACGCTCCACACCACCGTTGATGCCGAACTTGGCCAACTCGCCGTTGACGTTACGCTCGAAGCTCTCCGTCTGGGGGTCATAGATACAGTAGTTCATGCCGAGATGGAGCCACAGACGGCCGTCGCTGGCCTCAAAGATCTCCGTCACCTGGTTGTCGCGGATGGTCGTCGTGTCACGCTGGTTGGTGTAGAACGACTTGAAGCGGTAACCGTCATAGCGGTTCAGGCCGTAGGCCGTGCCAATCCACACAAAGCCACGGGAGTCACGGTACACGCAGTTGACTTGCGAGTTCGACAGGCCGTCGCTGGTATCCAGACGGCGGAACTTGGCATCGGGCAGCAAGGCGCCGGAAGCCGTGACGGCCATGGTGGCTATGACGAGGGAGATCAGTAGTTTTCTCATAGGACGATGGTTGTTTTTCGTTAACAATGCTGTTCAGCCCATGATCACCCCGAAGGCATAGCCCTCGCCCTTCAGCCACTCAATGCTGGCGGGCAAGGCCGTACGGAGCTTGTCGATGGACTTCAGAGAGTCGTGGAACGTGATGATACTGCCAGGACGGGCATAGCGCTGGACATTGCGCACGACGTCGCTGGCCGTCATCCACTTGGAGTAGTCGCGCGTCACCAGGTCCCACATCACCACCTTATACTTGCGCGAGAGGATGGCGTACTGGTCGTGGCGCATCCAGCCGTGGGGCGGACGGAACAGATGACTGCGGATATAGGCGTTGGCCTTCTCGACATTATAACAATAGTCGTGGATGTTATGACGGAAGCCGCTGATGTGGTTGTGGGTGTGGTTACCCACCTGGTGTCCCTCAGCCAGTATGCGTTCATACAGCTCGGGATACTTGCGCACATTGTCGCCCACCATGAAGAAGGAGGCCTTCACGCCATAGTGGCTGAGCGTATCGAGGATGAAAGGCGTGGACTCAGGTATGGGGCCATCATCGAAGGTCAGGTAGACGACCTTCTCATGATGGTCCATACGCCAGAGTGCCCTCGGGTAGAGCCAGCGCAGGTAGATGGCTGGTTGCTCGATAATCATTTAGAATCCCAGGTTTCCGCCCTTAGTCTGATAGAGTGCGAGCAGCTGCTGCAGGTGGGCATCCATCTTCTCGGCCAGTTTCGTGTCGACGAGCTGTGTCAGCTGCAACTCCTGCTGGAGGATATACAGATGATACATACATTCGCGTGAGGAGGCGTTGAAGCGGCTGGCATCGAGCGAGCAGTACCAGCTTATGTACTGTGCCGACTTCGTCCACAGCTTCTGGAGCAGATCCTTAGCCTTCTCCTTCTGTCCGATGGCAGCATACGAGCGTGCTATCTCGAGTGAGCCGCTCTGGTAGTCGGCAGGCACATTCTCCTCAGGCAGCTCCTTGTCAGCCAAAGCCAGCACACGGGCGGCCTTGTCGTTCTTGCCTTCGTTCACAAGGTTGATGGCCAGCTGCGACAGCAGGCGACGATGGGTGTAGCACATACGCATCACCGTCTCGTCGAGGTAGATGCCCTTGGTGCTGACGCCACCGAACTTGAAGCGGTTCATCACATTGTCGTAGACCCTGTCAGTATCGAAGTTCTTCATGCCAGGCAGCGTCTTGCCGTCGATGTTCGTCGTAAACGGCGTGATGCGGTTCACCAGACCCTCCTGCACGAAGTTGTCGCCAAGGTTCATGTAGTTCTCGGAACCAACGGTCAGAGCCACGTAGATGGGACGTACCCAGTTGGCGTTGGCAATCATCTCGAGCATCATGAGATCGCCCTTGTAGAGGGCGCTCTTGCCCTTGAGCGAGATGACCATGCGGTCGGGTATCGAGTCGCCCTGCAGCAGCATACCGCTCTTACGGACAGCCTCCTTGTCAATGGTGACATAGACGGTGTCGGTAGGAATGATGTGGAGATCAGGATTCGTCGAGCGCACCCAGTACTTCAGTATGTTCTTCAGCTCGAAAGGCTCGTCGCCAAACTGTGCGCGGGCCCCCTCGGGGTCTTCCTCGTAGTACTTCAGGACCTCGGCCTTGGCACTGGGGTCAAGCTGTACGTACTCGTTCGTACCAGCGCAGTACTCCAGACGCTTCCACGTGATGGGCAGCGACGGCGAGTCGTAAGCCGGACGAATCATCTGGTCGATGTACCAGTCGGTCTGCAGATAAGAGAGGTTACAGACGCGGGCATCAGTACGCACACCCTCCGTATCCTGGTTGTACCACAGGGGGAAGGTGTCGTTGTCGCCGTTGGTAAAGATAATCGGGTTACCCTCCTGCTGGAGCGACATGAGGTAGTTCTGACCAAAGTCGCGGCAGGTATAACGACCGGAGCGGTCGTGGTCGTCCCATGTCTGCGAAGCCATCTGGATGGGAACAAGCAGACAGACGAGGCCAACGACAGCTGCCAGGGGAACGAGACCCTTCTTCATCTTCTTCTCCAACAGGTCGTAGATGGCTGCCACACCCATGCCACACCAGATGGCGAAGGCATAGAACGAGCCGGCATAGGCGTAGTCGCGCTCACGGGGCTGTACTGGCGTCTGGTTCAGATAGACCACGATGGCCAGTCCCGTCATGAAGAACAGGAAGAAGACAACCCAGAACTGCTGGATGCCCTTCTGTCCCTTCTTCAGCGACTGCCAGAAGAGACCAATGAGTCCCAAGAGCAGCGGCAGGCAGTAGAACACGTTATGACCCTTGTTGTTCTTCAGGTCGTCGGGCAGCTTCGACTGATCGCCAAGACGGGCATTGTCGATGAACGGGATGCCCGTGATCCAGTTGCCGTGCTCCAGTTCGCCGTGGCCCTGGATGTCATTCTGACGGCCTGCGAAGTTCCACATAAAGTAGCGCCAGTACATCCAGTTGCACTGGTACGAGAGGAAGAAGCGCAGGTTCTCGAACTGCGACGGGATCTTCACCGTCATCGGCTCGCCACAACGGTCGTAGGGCACCTCCGTGCCGTCGATGCTACCCATCCACGACTCGTAGTCACGGGCATGGCCAGAGTCGTACATGCGTGGGAACAGCATATTCTGGGCATACTTGTACTCATCCTTGGTACGAACGACGAAGTAGGAGTCCTTCTCGTCGGCAGAAGCCTTCTCCTTACGCTGATAGACGGGCTTGCCTGTCTTCATGACAGGACGGCAGATGCGGCCGTCGCTCTCGAGAGCCACCTGCGAAGTGTAAGCCTGACCGTAGAACAGCGGGCGCTGACCGTACTGGTCACGGCCCAGGTAGTCGCCAAGGGTGAAGATATCCTCGGGCGAGTTCTGGTCCATCGGGGGGTTGGCATCCGAACGGATGACGATGACGGCATACGTGGAGTAGCCAATCATCAGCATCAGCATACAGAGCAGGGCGGTGTTCTTCAGACGCGGCGTGACCATGGCCACCCGCTTCGACTCTCCCTTAGGCAGGTACGTGCGGTTCAAGACCAGCCACAGCACGGCCAGCACGACAATGCCGATGACGACGGCCGACCAGCCGTAGCCGTAGAAGGGAATACCCAAAAGGGCCACGCTGAGCAGGAAGGCCAGGTTCTGGCGCTTCGTGTTCTTGTCTGTGGCGTTCTGTGTCTCCCAGATGGCCCAGATGACGATGCCCGCCAACAGAAGGATATAGATGTAGAGACCCGTGTTGAACGACATACCAAGGCTGTTGACAAACAGCAGCTCGAACCATCCGCCGACGGTGATGATACCCGGCACAACGCCGTAGAGCACAACAGCCACGAGGGCGAACGACACCAGCAGGGCAATGAGCGAGCCCTTGGCGTTGGCATTGGGGAAACGCTTGTAATAGTAAACCAGCACGATGGCAGGCAGACAGAGCAGGTTCAGCAGGTGGACACCGATGGAGAGGCCTGTCATGTACATAATCAGCACCAGCCAGCGGTCGCTGTGAGGCTCGTCGGCATGGTCCTCCCACTTCAGAATAAGCCAGAAGACGACAGCCGTAAAGGCCGAGGAATAGGCGTACACCTCACCCTCGACAGCCGAGAACCAGAAGGTATCGCTGAAGGTGTAGATCAGCGCGCCAACCATACCAGCAGCCTCGATGGCGATGAGCTTCGCCGTCGTCAGCTCGTCCCACTTGTCGATGAGCAGACGGCGCGTCAGATGCGTGATACTCCAGAAAAGGAACAGGATACACGTTGCAGAGAGCAGGGCGCTCATCGTGTTCACCATGCGTGCCACTTGTGAAGGGTCGCTGGTAAACTGTGAGAACAAGTTGGCTGTCAACATGAAGAAGGGTGCCCCAGGGGGGTGTCCGACTTCCAAACGGTATCCCGTCGTAATAAACTCAGGACAGTCCCAGAAAGAGGCTGTCGGTTCGATGGTAGAGCAATAAACGATGGCGGCAACAAGAAAAGCCAGCCAGCCGCAGACGTTGTCAACGAGCCTGTAGCCAGCCTTGCCGCCTTGCCCAGCAAAGAATTGTTTCATTAGTAAAGATATCTTTTAACGTTAAAATTCATGCAATTTGCCTGCAAAGGTAGCAAAAAAAGTGTAGAGTGAAAAGTGAAGCGTGAAGAATTTACGCCCGCTCTACATAAATTAACGTTCAGAGCAGCAATCCAGCACCATAGATAAGGATTAAATAGCGGAACAGCTTGCCAAGCGTGATGGCGATGAAGGTGATGACGACATTGGCACGCATCAGTCCCAGCAGGATGGTGATGGCCGAGCCCAGCAGGGGCAGGAAGGCGAAGAAGCCCATCCACGCGCCTTGGCCCCGCATAAAGCGCTTGGCCCTGTCCAGATCACGCGGTTTGACATGGAGGTAGCGTTCGAACCACTCTGTCTTACCCAGGCGTCCCACGCCATAGTTGAAGGCCGAGCCCAGCACATTGCCGATCGTTCCGTACACCATCAGCTGCCAGGGGTCCAGTCCCGTAGCCATCAGCGCCACCATGACGGCCTCGCTCGAGAAGGGGAAGAAGCTGCCTGCCAGAAAGGCGGCAAGCAGCATACCCATATAGCCGTAACCGCTTAGAAAATCGATGATGACATCCATAGACAGTAGGCCGTAATGAACAGACAAAGGCCGACAATGACGCAGAAGGCGATGTTCGTCAGCTTTGTATAGGTCAGGGCGACAAAGTGTGCCGCGAACGGAGCCGTATTGATGATAAGCAGACGCATGAGCACGTCATAGTGCTGGGGCTGCAGCACGAGCAGCACAATGGTCAGCAGCGCCATCGTCATGAAAAAGGCGTACAATTGGCGCGTACGAATCTTGTCATTGTAGCTTCTGCGCCAGAAGTGTACGATGCCCGTCACCAGCAGGAGGACTGTCATGGCGAACACCAGCACCTGTGGCCATGTCACGTGGCTATAGTCGCACAACGGTTCCCACTGGGCAAGGGCAGCAAAATGGTCAACAAGGGCTGCTGTCCGCTGCTGATAGACAAACCATCCCGCACTAAGCCAGTAAGGTGTCAACAATCCCAACAATGAGGCGGCCAATGTCTTGTGGTTCAGCGCGCTCAACTCTGTTGCCGTCAGCACCCAGATGAATGGCACGAAATAGAGCATCTGTACCCAAAGCATGGAAGCCAGTCCCAAGCATATTGACGCATAGAACATCCAGCCGGTGGCCTTTTCATCGCGGTAACAGCGGAAGAGCAAGACGTTGCTGACGATATAGCACAGCTGCGCGGCACCGCCCTTGAAGTTGTCGAACAGGAAGCAGGCCATGCACGACAGGACCAGGAACGCACACGACACCATCCGGCTATAGATGCGTATCAGGGCGTTGAAATTGTTCAGCAAGACGATGAAATATGCTGACAGAGCGAAGCACGCGAACTGTAGCCACCACTGATGGACGAGCAGTCCGCCAAGCAGCCATATCACCACAGCATAGACTGCCGTCACGGGCAATGCGTAGCGGCTCTCGGCAATATGGTTCTGCAGGCGTTTAATCATTTAGAGGTCGGCGCCGATATCACGACGGAAATACTTGTCGGTAAACTGTATCTTCTGGGCTTCGTTGAACGAGTGCTGAAGGGCCTCGGCCTTATCGCGGCCATAGCTGCTGACAGCAATGACACGACCGCCGTTGGTGACAACCTGACCATCCTTCAAAGCCGTGCCGGCATGGAAGACGATACTGCCTTCCACCTGATCGATGCCGCTGATGGGGTAGCCTTTCTTGTAGGCCTCGGGATAGCCACCGGAGACGAGCATCACACAGACGGCAGCACGCTCGTCAAACACGATTTGGCGCTCATCAAGGTTGCCTGCTGCCACACCCTCGAACAGGTCAACGATGTCGCTCTTCAAGCGCAGCATGACGCTCTCGGTCTCGGGGTCGCCCATACGGCAGTTATACTCGATGACGTAGGGCTCAGGCTCTCCGGTCGGCGTGTTGGTGCGGTTGATGAGTCCGAAGAAGATAAATCCCTTGTAGTCAATACCTTCTGCAGCCAAGCCCTCGACGGTGGGACGGATGATGCGATTCTCCACCTTCTGCAGCCACTCCTTCGTGGCGAAGGGAACGGGCGAGACACTACCCATGCCACCCGTATTCAGGCCAGTATCATGCTCGCCGATACGCTTGTAGTCCTTAGCTTCAGGAAGTATCTGGTAGTGACGACCGTCGGTAAGCACGAATACGGAGCACTCGATGCCACTCATGAACTCCTCAATGACGACACGCGACGAGGCGTTGCCAAACATACCGCCAAGCATCTCCTTCAGCTCGCGCTTGGCATCGTCGAGCGTAGGCAGTATCAGCACGCCTTTGCCAGCGCACAGGCCGTCGGCCTTCAGCACATAGGGAGCTTGGAGCGTCTCCAGGAACTTCAAGCCCTCCTCAACGTGCTCGCCGTCGAAAGTCTGATAGCGGGCGGTGGGGATGTTGTGACGCTGCATGAACGCCTTGGCAAAGTCCTTGGAGCCTTCGAGAACGGCACCTGCCTTCGAAGGGCCGATGACAGGCACGTCCTTCGTTCTGCTGTCGGCCTTCAAGTCGTCATAGACGCCCTTCACCAACGGGTCCTCGGGACCAACGACCACCATGTCGATGCCCTTTTCGACGACAAACTGCTTGATAGCCTCGAAGTCGTCAGCCTTCATGTCGACGTTGGTGCCCACATTGCCTGTGCCGCCATTACCTGGTGCAATGTACAGTTTCTCACACTTGCTGCTCTGCGCAATTTTCCATGCTAAGGCGTGCTCACGGCCGCCGCTGCCTAATAACAGAATCTTCATTGTCGTATCTTCTTTAGTTATATTTCCTGTTTTTTGTTGTCTATAGCTCCCCGACATCCACCAGGCCGTTCATGATGACATAGACGATGATGTCCGCCAGCGACCGGGCACGGAGTTTCTCCATGATGTTCTTCCGATGGGTGATGACGGTGGTGAGGCCAATGTTCAGACGGTCGGCTATCTCCTTGTTGATGAGTCCCTTAGCCAGCAGGATGGCCACCTCTATCTCGCGGGGCGACAGAAGCGATGCGCTGTCTGTATCAGTATGCTGGTGACCCTGCGGATGTCCTCTGTGGTACAGGCCCAGGATGGTTTTCACCAGGGCCGTCTCACTCTGACACACGTTAAACGTTGGCATACCTGCTATCTGCATATCGCCATTGACGAGGACGATAGCACGTCTTCCGAGACGGCGGAAGAAGCCCACATGTTCGAAATAGATGCGCGACGCCACGAAGTAATGTGCGAACTGCCCTTCGTCAGCAGCCTCCAGCTGGCCGAAGTCACTGAAAAGCCTCACCTCTGTCATCGGGATAAGGTCTTTCAACAACTGCTGCATACCCAGTGCGGCAAGAACGTTGTTGTCAACGACGGCTAACTCAAAACTTGGCATCTTACCTTTTTATTTTAGGGGTTTCAGGTAGTCCTCGAAATAGCGTGTGATACGCTCATGCAGATGTACTGAGGCATGGCCACGCATATTGTGCTCCTCGCCAGGATAGGCAAAGAAGTCGGGCTGCGTGCCAGCCTTGATGCAGGCGTCAAGGAACGAGAGACAGTGCTGAGGCACAACGGTATTGTCGTTATAGCCTGTGATGATCTGCAGACGGCCTTTCAGCTGATCAGCCTTATGAATGAGACTGGTCTTCTCATAGCCCTCCGGATTCGACTGCGGCGTACCCATGTAACGCTCACCATACATCACCTCGTACCATTTCCAGTCAATGACAGGACCACCGGCAACGCCTACCTTGAAGACGTCGGGATAGTTCGTCATCAGCGAGATGGTCATAAATCCGCCAAACGACCAGCCATGGACGCCCAAGCGGTTCATATCTACGTAGGGCAGCGTCCGCAGATAGTCCACACCCTTCATCTGGTCCTGCATCTCCACCTGTCCCAGCTGGTGGAAAGTGGCCTGTTCAAAGGCAAGGCCGCGGTTCTCAGAGCCACGGTTGTCGAGAATAAAGACGATATAGCCTTTCTGCGCCATATAGGTCTCCCACGAGCGACTGCCATAATGCCATGAGACATCTACGTTATGGGCGTGCGGGCCACCATAGACGTAGACGACGGTGGGATACTTCTTTTCAGGATTGAAGTCGCAGGGCTTCACCATACGGTAATAAAGGTCGGTCACCCCATCGGCGGCTTTGATACTGCCACACTCGAAGATGGGCTGTTCGTAGTCTTTCCACGGATCTCCAGCCTCTAAGAGGGTCGTAGGGGAGGATTTCTTCTGCGCGATGTTGACAACATCGATGACACGTGGTCTCGTCGGTGTAGAATAGCTGTCTATCAGCAAGTTGCCCGACGGCGACAGCTCCGCCCGATGCATACCGTCGACAGTATCCAATGGCCGGATGATACCGTTAGTGACGCTGACGCTGTAGAGGCGCCGGTGCAGGGGATGCTCTTTGTTGGCGGCAATGACGATGCTTTTCTGCTTGGCATTAAAGCCCAACACGTCCATCACCACCCACGGTCCGCTGGTGAGCTGTTTCAACTGTTTGCCATTCACGTCAAACAAGTAGAGGTGGTTGTAGCCGTCCTTCTGGCTCTGCATCACGAACTTCGTATCGTCCCACGGCAGGAACTGTATGGGATGCAGCGGTTCCACGTACTTGTCGCTTGTCTCGCGGTATAGTTCAGCGATGCGCTGGCCCGTCACAGCGTTGTAGCTGACGAGTCGGCAGTCATTCTGATCGCGGTTCAGCTCAAACATATAGACGGTCTTGCCGTCAGGGCTCCAGCTGATATTCGTGAAATAGCGGTCAGTGGGGTCACCAGCCTGCAGATAGACCGTCTTGTCTGTCCTCAGGTCGTAGACACCAACCGTCACCTGGTGGCTGGTCATACCCGCCATAGGGTACTTGTCCGGCTCGTAGGTAGCCTCACGGGGGAAAATGTCCACCTGCGGGTAGTCAGCGACCATACTCTGATCCATCCGATAGAACGCCAGCCGCTGACCGTCGGGACTCCAGAAGGTGCCTTTCTCGATGCCCCACTCATTGCGGTGGACACTCTGTCCGTAGACAATCTCGCGACTGCCGTCGGTGGTCAGCTGGTGCATCTTCCCTTGGCTGTCAGCTACATACAGCTGGTTGTCTTCCACCCAAGCCGTCGCTTTCGAGACCGTATTCCAGTCGTTAGCCGTCTCACCCGAGATACTATCCTGCCATACTACTTTGTGGGCTTTGAAATCGACGAGGATGTTGGCCTTCTTATTGCCGACGGCCACAAGTGGTTTGTCTGGGTATGGGAACGTGGCGTTCATCAGATGGCGCACGTAGCGGTTCTCCTCTTCGTTGCTCTCTGCCCATTCATTGATTTGCTCAAGCGTGAAGAGTAGCGTCTTCTTGCCCGTTTTGGTGTCAATAAGGTAGCACTCTTCCACATCCGTCTGCACCAGCCGGTCGCCCCACCACGTCAGCCACATATTCTCGGGCTGCATATTGTGGTAGTTCATTCCGCCGAAGTTCAGGTCTTCAAGAGAGAAAAGCTTCTGCATCTTATCAAACAGCATATCAATTATCTCCTCAGCCTTCTGCTCTGCCTGTTTGCTCTCCTGAGCGTTGATGGCGAGAGGCAATAGGAGGAAGGCCAGGATGAATGGGTATTTAATCTTCCTCATCATCGAACCGCTTACGTTTACCACCGAAGTTCTTACCGGGTTTCCTCGTTTTCTTATCTGCGAAGACGTCGTGCTTGTGGAAAGTGAACGACCGGATGTCGCCATCCTCGTTCTGCTCCTGTTCCTCGAGACGCTGCTTGAACTCACGGTTCTTCTTGAAACGGTGTTTCTCGGCCATCTGACGTTTCTCCTCATCGGTCTTGACGGTACCGCCTTCTGAGCGGAACACCTTCATCTTGCCATCAAACAGCTGGTACTTGCGGAACTCACACTCCAGCGAGCCGTTGAAGAGGGGGATCTTGATGCTGGGCTTCAGACCAATCTGATCGAAGCACTCCTCACGATAGGAAAGAATCCAGGCATCGTTGCCCGTAAACTCATGCTTCAGACGCTCACCGATCATACGGTACGTCCCCAGCAAATCGGGCGTAGAAATGCGCTCACCATAAGGGGGATTCGTCACCATGATACTCTTTTCCGACGGCCGTTTGAAGTCCTTGAAGTCCTGCTGCTCAATGGTGATACTACTGGTCAGTCCAGTGGCCTTGACATTGAGACGGGCAGTGTTGACGGCCTTCATGTCGATATCGTAGCCGTAGATATGGTGTTTGAACTCCCGCTCCTGCGAGTCGTCGTTATAGATACGGTCGAAGAGGTCGGCATCAAAGTCGGGCCACTTCTCAAAAGCGTAGGCCTTACGGAACAAGCCGGGAGCCATATTGTGGGCAATGAGGGCTGCCTCGATGAGCAGCGTACCGCTACCACACATAGGGTCAATGAAGTCCGTGTCGCCCTTCCACCCCGTCATGAGTATCATACCCGCAGCCAGCACCTCGTTCAGCGGAGCCTCAACGCTCTCCTGACGATAGCCGCGACGATGCAGCGACTCACCCGAAGAGTCGAGCGAAAGGGTACAGCGGTCCTCTGCAATATGGATGTTCAAACGGATATCGGGATTGGCCACGGAGATGTTCGGACGTTTGCCCGTCTTCTCGCGGAACTGGTCAACGATGGCATCCTTGACCTTGTAGGAGACGAACTTCGAGTGGCGGAACTCCTCTGAGAAGACCACAGCGTCAACGGTGAATGTCTTCCCTTCGTCCAGATACTGACTCCAGTCGACCTTGAGAATCTCATTGTAGACATCATCAGCCGAACAGGCCTTGAAATGCCTGATGGGCTTGAGGATTCGAATAGCCGTGTGCAACTGGAAGTTAGCACGATACATCATTTCCTTGTCGCCGCGGAACGACACCATACGTCGTCCTTCCTGTACATCTTCTGCGCCAAGTTCCCTTAATTCTTTCGCCAGCACAGGTTCCAGTCCCATGAACGTCTTGGCGATAATTTCAAAATTCTTCTCCATGAAAAAAAGTCAAAAATCATATAATTCGGCTGCAAAGATACATTTTTTTTCTGTAACAACGAAAAAAACTTTGCCAAAGACGACGGTTTTTCAGAGAAAAAGACTAACTTTGCCCCGAGAAACGTCGTGGCTCACCCTGCGACACTCTCGCACGTACCTATTTATAATGTAACCTTGACACATCATGACTGACCTCCTACTCTACGTCAACGACACGCAACAGACCTACGAGATTATCGTCTGGGCTGTGGGCATCCTGCTCATCATAGCCCTGCTGATTCTCATGTTCTGGCAGCGGCGTGTGGGGCGCGAACTGCAGGAGGAGGTGCGCCAGCTGGCTGGCGAACGGTCGCGTGACGTGGAATACGACTTTGTCCTGAAGGCTATAGGACTGTCCGTGTGGCATATCGACACCGCCACAGGCCAGGTGACCTTCGACAAGGACTTTCGCGCCAAGCGCGAGTTGATGGGTACTGACGGCGGATCGGTGAGTGAAAACGCTTCTTTGCTCGTCCCCGAAGACGCCCAGCGCGTACAGAAGAATCTCCAAAATATCTGTGCTGGCATCACCGAGGCCTACCACGAGCAATACCGCATCGTTTCGTCTGACCCTTCGAAGTTCTACTGGGAAGAGAGCTATGCCATCGTTGCCGAGCGCGACATCAGCGGCCGTCCCACACGTGTCATAGGCACCACACAGCCCATCGACGACCGAAAGTCGCTGGAGACAGCCCTGAAGACCGCCCTGACGAAGGCCGAGGAGAGCGACCGCCTGAAGTCTGCCTTCATAGCCAACATGAGTCACGAGATCCGCACTCCCCTGAACGCCATCATCGGCTTCACCAGCGTGCTGCCCGACATCGACGGCAAGGAGGAGCGACAGGAACTCATTAACCTCATCCAGGAAAACAACCAGAAGCTGCTGCGCATCATCGACGACGTGATGAACATCTCGAAGATTGAGGCAGGCAAGGAGCAACTCCAGATGACCGCCTTCGACATCAACATGATTCTCGACGAGCTAGTCGCCAAATACCAGCCGAAGGTCAAGGAAGATGTCATTCTCACCACCCAGTATGCCTCTGCCGAGGGTCAGCAGGTCACTACGGACCTCAGCCGACTCATGGAGTCGCTGGGTCACCTGCTCTCCAACGCGGCGAAGTTCACCGACCACGGTTCCATCACCGTCGGCTACGACCCTGTGACGAACCACCGTCTGCGTCTGTGGGTGCGCGACACCGGCAAGGGCATCGCCCCCGAGAACACGGAACGTGTCTTCGAGCGCTTCTTCAAGGTCGACGAGTTCGTCCCCGGCGCCGGTCTTGGCCTTTCCATCTGCCGTGTCATGGCCTTCTCCATGGGTGGCAACGTTGGTGTCGAGTCCACACTCGGCGAAGGCAGCACATTCTGGATGGAGATTCCCGTCTAACGGCTGAACGGCAACACCCCTTTAATGACTGGACAGCATCTGTTGTATCCTGAACAAATCCTCAGGATACGTCAGTTTGTCGAAATAAGGTACGTCGAAATCAAGATAAACCTTTGAGGTGGGAGGCAACTGCTGGATAGACTCCGTATAGGGCGACTCAGCCTTGAAGTACCTGTCTATCAGACTGAACGAGAAACCCTCAGGTGCCGACAACGTGTAGTACTCTTCACGGTTAACAATCCACTCCCCATAGCGTCCGAGGCTGTCGGTAATCTTCCGGGCACACGCTACGGCATCATAGTCGTCAAGACATTTGAAGAACTTGTCCAGCACTTCCGGGGTCACCGCCGGCCTTACGGCATCGACGACAACCAGCTTCTCGCACTGGCTATGCGCTTTGATGTAGTCAATGCCGTTACGCTTCGTGACATTCAGCTCCGGACCGCTGCCAGCGACGTCCACACCGTATCTTGTGACAAGGTCCTGATGGTAGGAGGGATGGGCGACGACAAGAATGGCATCGGCCTCCTTGCTTTTCTTACAGGCTTCTATGACGTAGGAGATGACCTGGCGGCCGCCAATTTCCACGTACTGTTTGGGGATATTGCTTCCAAAACGCTCGCCCACACCACCTGAAGTAATCATAATAATGTTCTTGTCTGTCGCTCTCATTGTTCGTATTGTTTGATTTTTCGGCCGCAAAGTTACACTTTTTTTTAAAAACTACAAAAATAAATGAGAAAAGACGCCTATGTCACAATAATTTCTTACCTTTGCACCGCGAATTGTGATATTTATATGAATAAGTCCTTTAAGCAGCTACTTCAGGCATCGTTCAAATCCAACGATACCGAGGAGTGGCTGGATGTCTACTTTACACGTCCCATCGGTCTGGCTTTTGCACTGATGTGGATTAAGATTGGCGTCACCCCCAACTTCGTCACCATCCTATCGATGTTCCTCGGAGCGGCTGCCGGATACTGTTTCATTCATACCGAACTGTGGTGGAACGTTGCCGGCGTCCTCTTCATGCTGTTCGCCAATTTCTGCGACTCCACCGACGGACAGATGGCACGCCTCACCAACCACAAGACCGCCATCGGCCGTATGCTCGACGGACTGGCCAGCGACGTGTGGTACTTCTTCTGCTACTTGGCCATCGTCATCCGCCTGTGGAACGACCCCATACCGTTTACCACAGTCAACTGGGGCATATGGATCTTCCTGCTGTGCTCCTTCGCCGGCTTCTACTGGCACGCCCGCCAGTGCCAGCTGGCCGACTACTACCGGCAGATACACCTCTATTTCATCAAGGGCGAGGAGGGCAGCGAGCTTAACAGCTCGGCTCAGGAGCAGCACCTGCTCGACACACTGCCCAAGCGCAAGATAGGACCTTTCACCGTGGGCGAAGGCGAGCATTTCTGGGATTACATCTTCCACCACTTCTACATCGGCTGGTGCCGCAAGCAGGAGAAGAACACCCCGGAGTTCCAGCGTTTCTTCCGCGAGGTGAAGGAGAAGTGGCCCAGTGCCGCCGATATGCCTCAGGAGTTCCGTCAGGCCTTCCGTATGAAGAGTCTGCCGCTGATGAAGTACACCAACATCCTAACGCACAACACCCGCGCCACGGTGCTCTTTATCGCCTGCCTCATCAATCTTCCCTACCTCTATCCTATCTTCGAAATCACGGTCCTTGCGGCCATCTACTACTACATGAAGTACCGCCACGAGACCATGTGCAAGGGATTCAAGAATATCTAACCAGAAACAATGTAAACTTCAAACTCAATAAAACAAACAAACTATGGCAAATGCAAATGTTAAGCCAGCTGACGGAAAGCTGGGCATTATGGTAGTAGGCAACGGCGCTGTTGCCACCACCTTTATGACAGGTGTGCTGATGACCCGTAAAGGCCTCGCTAAACCCGTTGGTTCCATGACGCAGTACGACAAGATTCGTATCGGTCGCGGTGCCGATAAGAAGTATCTCCATTACAAGGACATTGTTCCCATTGCCGACCTCAACGACATCGTCTTCGGCTGCTGGGACGTCTACCCCCAGAATGCCTACCAGGCTGCCATCTACGCCGAGGTGCTCAAGGAGAAGGACATCGAGCCCGTGCGCGACGAGCTGGAGAAGATTGTGCCCATGAAGGCTGCTTTCGACAAGAACTATGCCAAGCGTCTCGACGGTGACAATGTCAAGGACTGCAAGACGCGCTGGGAGATGGTTGAGCAGCTGCGTGAGGATATCCGTAACTTCAAGCAGCAGAACGGCTGCGCCCGCATCGTCGTCCTCTGGGCTGCTTCCACCGAGATCTACGTTCCCGTTGAGGAGTCTGTCCACTACAAGCTCAGCGACCTCGAGGCCGCTATGAAGGCTGACGACCGCGAGCACATCGCTCCGTCTATGTGCTACGCCTATGCTGCCCTGACCGAGGGTGCTCCCTTCATTATGGGTGCTCCTAACACCACCGTCGACATCCCCGCCATGTGGGAGCTCGCCGAGAAGACGAAGATGCCCATCGCCGGCAAGGACTTCAAGACCGGCCAGACGCTCGTCAAGAGCGGTTTCTCGCCCATCCTCGGTGTCCGCTGCCTTGGTCTGAGCGGCTGGTTCTCCACCAACATCCTCGGCAACCGCGACGGTCTGGTGCTCGACGAGCCCGCCAACTTCCGCACCAAGGAGGTGTCGAAGCTCTCGACGCTGGAGACTATCCTGAAGCCCGACTGGCAGCCCGACCTCTATGGTCATGGCAACGACGAGGATACGCAGTACTTCCACAAGGTACGTATCAACTACTACCCGCCGCGTAACGACAACAAGGAGGGTTGGGACAACATCGACATCTTCGGATGGATGGGCTATCCCATGCAGATCAAGATCAACTTCCTCTGCCGCGACTCTATCCTCGCTGCCCCGCTGTGCCTCGACCTCTGTCTGCTCAGCGACCTCGCTGCCCGCGCCGGCCGCTACGGCACACAGCGTTTCCTCTCGTTCTTCCTGAAGTCGCCCATGCACGACTATACTCAGGGCGAGGAGGCTGTCAACAACCTCTATCAGCAGTACACCATGCTGAAGAACGCCATCCGCGAGATGGGCGGTTACGAGGCTGATGAAGAAATCGATTAAAGCGCTTACGCGTCGCGCTTTGCGCTAAATGATAGATGATAGATGAAAGATATGATTACATGGAGGGCAGAGATATCTGTTAAGAGGTTCACTAATGCCTTTGGCAACACAATGGCATTCGAGGGCTCTCACCGCCTATTACTAATCATATTTTTCATCTTTCATCTCTCATCTCTCCAGTTGTTTGCCCAGCAAATAACTGGTACCATTACCGACGCTGAGACGGGCGAGGCGGTGCCCTTCGCCAGCGTCATCTATAAAGGCCATCAGGTGGCTGTCGCCTCCGACATCAACGGCCATTATTCCATTGCCCGTCACGCAGGCTGGACGCTGACATTCAGCGCCGTAGGCTACCAGACGCGCACCGTCACCATCACCGCCAGCACCAACGCCAAGCTCGACATCCAGCTCAAGGACGACACGAAGAGCCTCCGCGAGGTCACTGTGAAGTCGAAGCGCAACCGCTACAGCCGTAAGAACAACCCGGCCGTCGAGCTCATGCGCAAGGTCGTCGCCGCCAAGAAGCGCACCGACCTCTCCCAACGCGACTACTACCAATACAACAAATACCAGAAGATGACCCTCGCCGCCAACGAAATCACGCCGGCGATGCTCGAGAACCCCAAGTTCGCCAAGAAGAAGTGGCTGATAAACCAGATTGAGGCTTGTCCCTGGAACAATAAGCTCATCCTGCCCCTCTCCGTCGACGAGACCGTCACGCAGCACATCTACCGTAAGAAGCCCCACGACGAGAAGACCATCATCAAGGGACAGAACTCCACGGGTGTCAACGACTTGATGCAGACCGGCGACATCCTGACCTCGATGATGAAGGACATCTTCACCGACATTAACATCTACGACGACCAGATACGCCTGCTGGAGTACCCTTTCACCTCGCCCATCGGCAAGGATGCCGTCTCTTTCTACCGATTCTACATTGAGGACACTATCTACGTTGACCGCGACAAGTGTTTCCACCTGAACTTCCTGCCCAACAACCAGCAGGACTTCGGTTTCCGAGGCGACATCTACATCCTCGCCGACAGTAGCTATCAGGTGAAACGCTGCGAGATGACCATCCCCAAGAAGAGCGACGTCAACTTCGTTGAGAACATGAAGATTGTCCAGGAGTTTACGCAGCTGCCCGACTCCACTTGGGTGCTCTCCATCGACGATATGTTCACCGAGCTCGTCGTTGCCAGCTTCCTCCAGAAGTTTGCCGTTATCCGTAACACCCGCCTCACCGACTACGCCTTCGACCCCCTGCCGCCACAACTCTTCAAGGGAAAGAAGAAAGAGGTACGCGATGTCAACGCTATGATGCGCGGCGACGAGTTCTGGGACCAGTACCGTCAGGTGGAACTCACGAAGAGCGAGTCCTCAATGGACCAGTTCATCCACGGTCTGGAGAACATCAAAGGCTTCAAGTACATTATCTGGGTTGCCAAGGCCTTTATCGAGAACTTTGTCGAGACGAGCCTCGACAAGGAGCACCCCTCGAAACTTGACTTCGGCCCCATCAACACCACATTCACCCGCAACTTCGTCGACGGCATCCGCACGCGTATCTCGGCACAGACCACAGCGAACCTCGACTCGAACCTCTTCCTCAGCGGCTATGCTGCCCGTGGCTGGGAGTCGAAGAAGAACTACTACTCCGGCAGCGTCATCTGGTCGTTCAACAAGAAGGACTACCTGCCGCGCGAGTTCCCCAAACGCACGCTGTCGTTCACATCCACCTACGACGTCATGTCGCCCTCCGACAAGTTCATGCATACTGACAAGGATAACGTCTTCACGGCATTCAAGTGGGCCAAGGTCGACAAGATGATGTTCTACAACCGCCAGATCCTGGCCTTCGAGCGCGAGGAGGACTGGGGTTTCCGCACCACCGTCCAGTTGAAGACCGAGGAGAACGACGGTGCCGGCCAGCTGTTCTTCATCCCCTTGAGCGAGAATGGCGACCGTCAGACGTGGACAAACTTCTCCAACCCCACTCCCGCAGGTGCATTTGCGTTAGGTGAGGTGCCCACCGACGTCCCCTACCCCACGACCCCGTCGCATAAGTTCCGCACCACGGAATTGAGAGGCGAGTTTCGCTTCGCCCCCGGCGAGACGTTCATCAACACCAAGCAGCGCCGTCTGCCGGTAAACCTCGACGCCCCCGTCTTCACCATCAGCCATACCGCCGGTTTCAAGAACTTCCTTGGCGGCGACTACAACTACAACTTCACCGAGGCAACCATCTACAAGCGCTTCTGGATGAAGTCCTGGGGAAAGATTGACTGCTACTTCAAGGGTGGCAAGCAGTGGAACAAGGTGCCCTTCCCCCTGCTCATCATGCCCGAGACCAACCTCTCGTACATCATGCAGGACTACACCTTCACGCTGATCAACAACATGGAATTCCTCAACGACCGCTACGCCTCGGCGATGGTCCTCTGGGACATGAACGGCAAGATTCTCAACCGCATACCGCTGCTCCGCAAGCTCAAGTGGCGTGAGTGGTTTACTGCAAAGTGCCTGTGGGGCGGACTTTCCGACCGCAACAACCCCCTGCTCGAGAGCAATGCCGGCGACCCCGTCCTGATGTACTTCCCCGAGGGCTCCTATGTCATGGACTCCAAACGTCCCTACTGGGAGGTGTCTGCCGGCGTGCATAACATCTTCAAGATTGTCCACGTCGAGTACGTCCGACGACTATCCTATAACCATCTGCCCACTGCTCACAAGTGGGGCATACGTTTCATGATTCGCATGACCTTCTAACCTATGACCACACTCAAAGACCTCGCCGCACAGCTCGGCGTCAGCATTGCCACCGTCAGCCGCGCCCTGCGCAGCTCGCCCGAGATTGGCCCGGAGATGCAGAAGCGCGTCAAGGAGCTGGCGCGCAAGCTGAACTACCGGCCTAACCCCTACGCCCGTAGCCTGCGCCGCGACTCCCCAAAGATTATCGGTGTCGTCGTGCCCAACATCGTCACCCATTTCTACAGTGCCGTCCTCGATGGCATCGAGCGCGAGGCTGCCGCCCACGGCTACAGCGTCATCAGCGCCAACAGCCACGAGGACACCACCGACGAGATCCATGCCGTCGAGAATTTTCTCAGCCTGCACGTCGATGGTATCATCGCCTGTCTGGCACAGAACACCACCGACTACACCCATTTCCAGCAGCTGGCCGACATGGAGCTGCCCCTGGTGTTCTTCGGGCGCACATGTCTGCCCGACCTCTTCCCCTCCGTCACCGCCAACGGCGACGAAGCAGCCTATCAGGCCACACAGCATCTGCTACAGACAGGCAGCCGCCGCATAGCCTTCCTTGGTGGTCCCGCCCATCTCGACATGGTCGTCCGCCGCAAGCACGGCTATCTGCAGGCCCTGCGCGACGCCCGTATACCCATTGAGCGCAGCCTTGTCGTCTGCGGCACCATCGACTTCCGTGTCGCCAGCCACGCCGTGCGCCAGCTGCTGGAGCGCAACGACCGCCCCGACGCCATCCTCGCGTTCAACGACATCATCGCCTTTGCCGCCTACACCACCATCCTACAGATGGGACTCCGCATCCCCGAGGACGTGGCTATCATCGGCTTCACCGACGATGTCCATGCCGAGTACGTCACCCCGCGTCTCTCGGCCATCGTCGACCAGTCGACCCTCATGGGACGCACAGCCTGCCGTCTTCTGCTGCGCAACATCTCCGGCGACCTAAAGGTCACCCACGAGATTGTGCCGCAGAAACTCATGATTCGCGACACCTCGGACAAGAACAAACCACAATAAACAGTATCTATGAAAACAAGACTGACAACTCTTTTCCTCCTCTGCCTGACGGCTGTCGTCACAGCCAGCGCCAAGGAGGTACCACAACTCGTGAACGTCATGTCGCACGAGTCCATGCTGCTTAACGGCAAGTGGCACTACATCGTCGACGTCCAGGAGGAGGGCTACTACGACTACCGCATGAACCCCACACGCTGGGGATTCTTCCGCAACGCCAAGCCCCAGCGTCCTGAAGACCTCATCGAGTACGACTTCGACAAGGCGCCCGTGATGAACATCCCCGGCGACTGGAACACACAGGACGAGCGGCTGTTCTTCTACGAGGGCACCGTCTGGTTCAAGACCGCGTTCCAGGCACAGGTACCCATTGAGGATGGCTACCGCACGCTGCTATACTTCGGCGCCGTAAACTACGACTGCCGCGTGTGGGTGAACGGCCGCGAGGCCGGACACCATGTCGGCGGCTTCACCCCGTTCAACTTCGACGTCACCGAAATGCTGCGCAACGGCGAGAACACCGTCATCGTCAAGGTCGACAACAAGCGGCGCGCCGAGAACGTGCCCACACAGATCTTCGACTGGTGGAACTACGGCGGCATCACCCGCGACGTCATGCTGGTCAAAGTGCCACCCACCTATATCGAGAGCTATAAGCTGGCCTTGAACCGCACGACGGCGAAGAAGGGTAGCAGCAGCATCGACTTCACCGTGAGCCTCAACGCCAAGGAGGCCGGCCGACAGGTGCAGGTGAGCATCCCTGAGCTGAAAGTCAAGAAGACGTTCACCACCGATGACGAGGGACGCATCAGCGCCGCCATCGACGTGAAGACAAAGGCCCTGCAGCTCTGGTCGCCCGAGACGCCGAAGCGCTACCAGGTAGAGCTGTGGCTGCGCGGCAAGGCAGCCGACGGCATCGGCGGCAGCGACGTCGTGGCCGACAGCATCGGCTTCCGCACCATCGAAACCCGCGGCAAGCAGCTGCTGCTCAACGGCAAGCCCATCTTCCTCCGCGGCATCAGCATCCACGAGGAGAAGCCCAACGGCGGCGGCCGTGCCAACAGCACCGCCGATGCCCACACCCTGCTGTCGTGGGCCAAGGAGCTGGGCTGTAACTTCGTCCGCCTGGCCCACTACCCCCATAATGAATATATGGTACGCGAGGCCGAGCGCATGGGCATCCTCGTCTGGAGCGAGATTCCCTGCTACTGGACCATCGCCTGGACCAATGCCGACACCTACCGCAACGCCGAGCGCCAGCTGACCGACATGATTCGCCGCGACCAGAACCGCGCCAACATCATCATCTGGTCGATAGCCAACGAGACACCCCACTCTGCCCAGCGCGACCAGTTCCTGAGCCGTCTGGCCAAGCAGGCACGCCAGCTCGACGACACCCGTCTCATCTCGATGGCCATGGAGGTGACGTCGGCCTCGAACTACAAGAACCGCTTGCAGGACAACATGAACGAGTACGTCGATGTCATCTCGTTCAACCAGTATATCGGCTGGTACCGCGACGTCAACGATGCGCCGAAGATGGAATGGGAGATTCCCTACGACAAGCCCGTCATCGTCAGCGAGTTCGGAGGCGGAGCCAAGTACGGCCTCCACGGCCCGAAGAACCAGCGCTGGACCGAGGAGTTCCAGGAGAACCTCTACCGCGAGAACGTCGCAATGCTCGACAAGATCGACGGTCTGGCAGGCACCACGCCGTGGATCCTGAAGGACTTCCGCTCACCGCGCCGCGTCCTCGACGGCATTCAGGACTATTACAACCGCAAGGGTCTCTACTCCGACCGCGGTGAGAAGAAGCTCGCCTTCTACGTCCTGAAGGAGTGGTACGCCGGAAAATAAGTGGCGGGTATTCTCCACATCTTTGTTGGATGATGTTAGAGACGAAAAAGAAAAATCATTGGCGCTGATTTAATAAACATCGGCGCAGTTTTATCAAACGACGTCGATGTTTTATCAAACATTGACGTCGTTTTAACTTTAGGACGTACCTTGCTGGTCTTTAGGCTGGACTTCCAGACTTTTAGGATGGTATTAGAAAGTTTTTCGCAAGGCTTTTACTGATTACGGGCGGTTCTTGTGATCATTTCATTGTCTTTAGGGAATCTCCCCTGAAGTTTAGGGAAAAGGGACCGGGATTGTAGGGGTGCGGACTTGGTAAGAGGCGTCCGTTGTGCTATCTTTGCATCGTCAAACCAATAAAACTGTACGACGATGAAAAGAATGATGATGATTTCCATGCTGGCCGTGCTGACGGCCGTGCCCTCGGTGGCACAATACACAAGGCGCCCTGTGCCTCGTCCCTCTGCTCCCACTTACAGTCGCCCTGCAGCTCCGCGCGCCAATGGGTACTATGCTCCGACAACGCATCGCTACGCTGCTACCGACAGCTACTTCGGACTGCGCCTTGGACTGGGTGTGGCTACCGTCAATGCCGACAATCCGTATCTGGACGGGGGCTCGCCGAAGGCGGGATTTAACGTTGGTGTGGTGGCTGGCCTGCAGGTGGCGCCCGCCACGCCGCTCTATGTGGAGACGGGGCTCTCGTATACAGAGAAAGGTGGTAAGGGAGGTTCACGCGATTCCTATACCTACACGATGAACTACCTGGAGGTGCCGCTGCTCGTCAAGTACCAGTACAACCTCGACCACGAGACCAGCATCCAGCCGTTTGTCGGCGTCTATGGCGCTCTGGGCGTCAGCGGAAAGATCAAGGCTCAGGATCAACGACAGCTCTACAACTCGTTTGCTGACGACGCGTTCAAGCGCCTCGATGGTGGTCTGCGCATCGGCTGTGGCCTCGAGTTCGACCTTCTCTATGCGGAGGTGGGCTATGACTTTGGGCTGTCGAACGTCAGCCAAGACGACTTCGATGCGGCCCATACCGGTTGCTTCTTCGCCAATATAGGCATTAACTTCTAAAAACTACAAACAGGTGGCACTTATCGCGCGATAAGTGCCACCTGTGTTTTTCTGTTGCAGCCAGGAACTACTCTGCGGGGGCAGCGGGAGCCTCAGCAGCGGGTGCAGCACCATCCTTCTGCTGGCTGGCACCGAAGCCGGGGAGGTTGTTGGGGTTGGTGACGGGGTTCTCGATGCCCTCCATGACGGAGCCGCTGGTCGAGGCCTGAGGAGCAACGTAAGCGCAAGCTACGCTGATAACGACCATAGCGATGGCCAGACCCCATGTGGTCTTCTCGATGAAGTCGGTGGTCTTGCGGACACCGCCAATCTGGTTGTAGTTAGAGAAGTTGGAAGCGAGACCGCCACCCTTCGACTCCTGGATGAGCACGATGCCAATCATGAGCACGGCTGCAATAACGATAAAGATAATCAATAAAGTGTACATCTTTTTTACTTATTTTTTTTGTTACTATTTATTATCAATTTCTCTAAGAAACGAATTTGGTCTGCAAAGTAAGCATTTTTTTTCGGATATTGCAAACTTAATCGCTGAATAATTTCTAAAGCTTTCGAATATCGCCCTTGTTTTATGAAAATTCTGGCTAAAGTCTCGGTAAAATAGCCTTCATCGAGGGTCTCAGCACCATTTTCGGCCACTTCATCGGTATGTAGGCCGTCACCCTCACCCTCACCGAGTACTATCTTACCTTTGTCAACATTTATGAATGTATCGATGAGGTCCTGACCGATGAGCTGTGGCACATCACCGGCATGGTCGTCCTCGCTCTCGCTCTCCAGCAGGTAGGCGACGTAGTCGACGGAGGCGTCGGCGGGTGTGGGCTTGCGGCGGGGCTTGCCCTCGCTGCTGTCGGCAGCGGGCTCGTCCTTGGGTATGGATTCGAGGAATCCGTCTATGAGTGCTATGGTGCGGTTCTCGCGGTCTTCTGGTGCCGTCTTCTCTGTGACGGTCTCCGTGTCCGATGGCGTATCGGCTGTCTTAGCGGGCTGCGGTGTTATGCGGTAGTGTGCGGCCTCAATCATCTGGAACATCACGCGGCGATCGGTGATGTAGATGGCTGCCCGGCGCAGTTCCTCGTCGAACGATGGGTCGTGGAGCAGGAACAAGTTCTGTAGCATAAGCAGGCGGGCGGTCTGGAAGTAGGGGTACAGTGCCACCAGCGAACGCAACTCGTAGAGTGTGTCGCGGTCCAGTCGTTCGGGATGTGCTATCAGCTCGGTTAGTTCCATATTCATTCTTTTTCCATTGTTCAGGCTCCTACCCTCTTGACGCCGAGGGGGCTACGGCTACCAGTTGGCCACGGTGGCGTTGAAGATCTGCTCGGTTATCTCCTTACACATCTGTGTCACAAGTTCCTCCTGTACGGAGTTGAGCGACTGTGTGGACTCGTAGCTGGCCGTTGCAGTGAACGTGCGCTCGAAGTCCTCGGAGCGGCTGACGGTGTTCGTGAAGCGTACGTTGACGGTCATCGAGAGCTCCGTCTGTGCCGAGTAGCCCTCAGAGGAGACGGACTTGTTGCGCTGGTCGTAGCGTGTAATCTCGCCCTCCAGTCGCAGGTCACCGTTGCGTTTCACCTGTATCAGCTTGGTGTGGTTGGCGTACTGGTCCTTCAGCTGTGTGTTGAAGATGTTGGCCATGGGTCCCCAGACGTAGCTGGAGCGGATGGGGAAGTCTGCAATCTGTATCGTCTTGGTCTTGCTATAGTCGATGCTGGCTCCGTTGAACTTATAGCTGATGGAGCAAGATAAAAGTAAAAAGGTAAGAAGGTAAAAAGGTAATGCATGGCAAAGCTTTCTGCCATCACCAAATTGCCTTTTTATTGAGAAAAACTTATCTTTCATTGTTACTTTTTTACCTTTAACTATCCATTCCATAAGCTTTCAGTTTCCTATAGAGTGTGCGGTCGCTGATGCCCAACTCCTGTGCTGCTTTCTTGCGGTTGCCGTTGTTGCGGTCGAGTGCCTTCTGCAGCAACTGCTTGCCGTGGTCGCTGAGGTTCAGGTTCTCGGGTTCTTTCTCAGGCTCGATATACTCCTCAGCCTCTGCGTCTTCCATAGTTGACAGTTGAGGGTTGACAGTTGACAGTTCGCGAGGTGCCAGCTGTGTCGTCGGCAGCTGCTGGGACGTCGGCGCGACGCCGCTCTGCACGTCCTCAATCTGCTTCTTCAGCTCGCTCATCTCGCGCCGCATATCGTTGACGTTGCCGCGCAGTTCGAAGAGGATCTTGTAAAGGATCTCGCGCTCGCTCTCGAACGAGTGGTCGCCGCCTTCGGGACGGATGGTGGCCAGCTGTGTGCTCTCCTTGTCGTCGGGGATGAACTGGCGCAGCACCTCGGGGGTGATGAGCCGTTCCTTGCTGAGCACGGAGATCTGCTCGGTGATGTTCTTCAGCTGACGGACGTTGCCCGGCCACTTGTAGCGCATGAGCAGCTGCTTGGCCTCGTCGCTGAGGGTGACACGGTCCATCTTGTACTTCTCGGCTATCTGCATGGCAAACAGGCGGAACAGCAGTACGATGTCCTCGCCGCGCTCGCGCAACGGCGGAATCTGTACGGGCACCTGGTTCAGACGGTAGTAGAGGTCCTCGCGGAAGCGCCCCTCACTGATGGCCTGCCGAATGTTCACGTTCGTGGCGGCGACGATGCGCACGTCGGTCTTGCGGACCTCGGTGGCACCCACGGGGATGTACTCGCCGTTCTCCAGCACACGCAGCAGGCGTGCCTGAGTGGCCAGCGGCAGCTCGCCCACCTCGTCGAGGAAGAGGGTGCCCTTGTCGGCCGCTCCAAAGTAGCCCAGCGAGTCGTTGATAGCTCCTGTGTACGAGCCCTTAACATGTCCGAAAAGCTCGCTGTCGATGGTTCCTTCGGGAATGGAGCCGCAGTTGATGGCAAAGTACTTCTCGCGACGGCGCGGTGAGTTGTCGTGGATGACGCGCGGGATAATCTCCTTACCCACGCCGCTCTCACCGATAATCAGCACACTCAAGTCGGTCGGCGCCACCTGTAGGGCGACGTCGAGGACACGGTTCAGGGCTTCGCAGTTGCCCACGATGTTGTACCGCTGCTTGAGGGTTTGAAGATCGCTGTTTCTCATTGAGCTGACAAAATTACACAATTATTTCGACAAAACTGCAATTTTGGCAGAATTTTATTGTTTTTTATCCAACTTAATCAGCGCCAGCCCGATGGCCGTCCATATCAACTCGCGCAGACGGACCAGCAGCGCCACGAAGATGCCGACACGTGCCGACATGCCCAGACCGTCCGTCGACATGAGGAAACCGCCCTCGCGACCGCCCAGTTGCAGGGGCATGAAGAAGAGCATATTGGCAAAGAGCGACGTGAAGGCAAGGATGAGTATGCACTGTACGTAGTTGACACTGGGCATGATGACCAGCAGGATAAAGAAAATCTCGAGGGCCGACACCACGCGGCACGACAGCTCGAGCAGCACGGCCGTGATGAACGTCCGAGGGTTCTGGTTGTGGAGCGCCGCTATCTGCTGGTCAATCTCGGCCAGCCGGTCGCGGTTGCGTTCAAAGAACGGCTGCGCCCAGCGTTTCACCATGGGGAAGTGGCTCAGGATGGACATACCCGTGACGGCGATGCCCCGTTTGTAGCCACGCAGGAAGAACCAGATGGCCAGCAGGCAGAAGGCCGTGACGGCCAGGAGGATGGGTGTGACGAGGGGTGTGAGGCGCTGTGTCAGCAGGTAGAGGGGTACGCTGAGCAGCCAGAACCAGAAGTGGCTGTAGATGTGGGTCATTACGTAGAGGATGACCGACGACGAGGCGCGCTCGGTGCCTATCTTCGGTGCAAGCGACATGATGCGGTAGGGCTCGCCACCCATCAGTCCGCCGGGGGTGGCATAGTTCAGCGCGAAGCCCGACACCGTGATCTTGTAGAGCCACC
>JAEEGF010979698.1_pt1 | contig 42638 bp, 28 predicted proteins | sample 9134171 | NCBI WGS metagenome assembly JAEEGF01 (sample SAMN16246542, study PRJNA631951) | gut metagenome | biome: gut microbiome; feature: rumen; material: AP-attached | host: Bos | place: Iran: Karaj | collected 2018-10 | reverse complement strand
CCCCCTCAAGATGAGATATCCCATCGCAAGAATAAGACCCCTTGAAGACGACGAGGTTGATAGGGCAGAAGTGGAAGTGCAGCAATGCATTAAGCTGACTGTTACTAATAGGTCGAAAGTCTGGTCTATGTGCGCATCCGAAGGATGCGTGCCAAGTAACTTTCCGAAGGAAAGTTACAGAATGAATGGCACAGCATGAAGGTAACGCAATGGTCTGAGACTTTTTATACGCTGGTTTGATTTCGGATGAAGTTTGTTTGCAGTTTTGAGAGAACATATCAGCCCCGAGCGTAAGCGAAGGGGAGCCCCCGCCGGCTTTGAGGCGGTTCAAAAGAAATCCGAAGGATTTCTTACCTTGTAATCATCACGGTCTGATAAAAGTCAGATCGTTTTTTTGTTGTTTGCAGGCACCAATTTTCGTCTCTTCTCCTTGACAGTAGAGACGACTTTATTTATAATTAATAGTTGTTTTAGGTATGTTTTTCGAGCGCAAGCGATGGGGAGCAGCGAGAGGGGGAACAGATGAAGAAAAGGAAGACAGCGGCTTTTTTCATGACGTTATCGTTACTTGTTTCTTTTACTGTGCCTGCCGGTTTTTCGGATAACGCGCAGATTGCTGATGATCCCGAATTTGAAGCACTTCTTGACGAACAAGGCTTTCCGGAAAGCTACCGCGTAGGCCTTCGCGAGCTTCACAAGATCCACCCCAACTGGACATTCCTCTCTTTTGACACCGGCCTTGACTGGGAATATGTCCTCAATCAGGACAACGGAGAGATGTATCCAAGAAGAAATCTCATCCCCTATACGCCCTATGTTCCGGGATATGAATCCTCCCTTTTTGACACGACGATGGACATATCCTTTGACTGGCTGAATAACGAATACATCGTTCAGTCCGACCCTTACTGGGTGCAGTGCTCAAGGGAATGCGTGGAGTACTATCTTGACCCGCGAAACTTCTTTAATGAAGAAAGAGTGTTCATGTTCGAGCTCCTCACATATAACGAGGGCACGCAGACATTAGAGGGTGTTCAAAAGATACTTAAAGGCTGCTTTATGGACGGCGCCTATATAGACAAAAACGGCACCACAGATGTGGAAAACCCCTATATTGCTTCGGAAAGCCTGCTTGTAACCAATAAATATGTTACGGGAATAGAACCCGGAACCACAACTTCAGATCTCCTTGCGTTCATACAAGTAAAGGAAAATGTCGCAAGCTGCAAGATCTTAAATGCGGATGACAGCTTAAAAGAAGAAAACGAACCCTTAGGTACCGGTGATATAATACGAATAACCTCAAACGAGGGTTATTCTGCATCCTTCCCCATAATTATATTCGGGGATGTAAACGGCGACGGCTTTATCGATGCCACCGACAGATCGTATTATAAAGCTTACCTTGACGGTCTTGTCTATCTTTCGGAAGTCCAGTTAAAGGCGGCGGATGCCGACCAGGACGGAGATGTGGATGCAGAAGACACGGTCTCAATAAAGGATCATGTTTTCGGCGCTGAGGAAGTATCCCAGGAACAAAAGACCGACATGATAACATATGCCGAGGCTTTTTTCGAGATCGGCAAAGAGCTCAACATCAGCCCCTACCACCTTGCTTTCAGAGTAAGACTCGAACAGGGAAGAGGCAAGCAGGCTCAGATATCCGGCACATATCCCGGGTATGAAAACTACTACAACTACTTCAACATAAATGCCGGCGGCATAACAAGAGAAGAGATAACCATAAACGGCCTTAACTGTGCAGTGCAAAAGGGCTGGAATTCAAGATACAAGGCGCTTTATGGTGGAGCCGCTCATATAAGAGAGGCATTTATAGGCGTCGGGCAGGATACGCTCTACCTGCAAAAGTTTGATGTGGAGAAGGATCATTACAGGCTTTTCTACCATCAATATATGCAGAATATCCTTTCTCCGTATACAGAAGGCTACAGCACCTACAATACCTACAAACAATATGACGCGCTTGATGCAAACTACACTTTCAAGATACCGATCTATAACAACATGCCCGAATCCCCCTGCCCAAGACCGGTAAAGGACGGAAATCCCAACAACCACTTAAAGAGTCTTGAGGTGGAAGGCTACAGCGTCGATTTTGCTCATGACACCTTTGAATATGAGATATCTGTTCCGACTGACGTTACAGCGCTTACAGTCTCGGCACAGGTAATAGCTGATACGTCAGGTATTTCCGCGGAAGGAACGGTTAAAAAAGACAAAGCAACAGGTATCGTTACAATAACTTTTGAGCTCGATGAAGAAACGGATATCGTGACCGTTTCGGTCACAGCCGAAAACGGCGATGTCAAGGATTACAATATAAAGCTTAAAAGAATAGAACCGACTAAAACAGAAGAATTAAAGATATCAGGCGCTTAAAGCGCTGAATATAAAGATGCCATTTGGCGGACAGGAGAAAAAAATGAAGCTTAAGAACAAACTTCTGGCAACTTCGCTTTTATGTACGGCAGCCATAGGCTTTGGCGGCACTTATATCTTTGCCGCAGAGACCGTAAACATAGCTGCGCCGGGCGCGGTGGACGAAGGCCAGCCGATCAGTGTAACTGTCACTGTATCGTCGGATGATTATTCACTCTCGGGCGGCACCACTACCCGCACACTTTATTACGGAGATGAAGCTCATCCTTTCGGAGATATCAATCCCGGAAGCGTAGGAGCCGATGAAAAGACATATTCGGTTACGGTTACCGTTCCGGCAGAATGGGTAGTTCCCGGAAGCCAGGTACCGATCTTTATTTCACCTAACGATGGCACGAGCTTCATGGTAAATGTACCGGACGGAGAGAGCTTTGTTCTCACAGAGAAGGGCTTTACTTCCAACAGAGTGTATGTTGATGTAAATTCAACAAGCACAGAGCCCCCGACAGATCCGCCTACAGACCCGCCCACGGATCCGCCTACAGATCCGCCTACAGAACCTGTGACAGAGCCTCCGACAGAACCCCCTGTAACACAGCCCGAAAAGACTCTTACAGGCATCGAGGTCACATACACAGGCGGAAACAAGGTCTCAGGTCAGACAGTAACATCTGCAGAGATAACTGTCACCGCGGTTTATTCAGACGGAAGCAGACAGGCAGGCGTGACCGGCTGGGCATGCGCAGAGGTTGGAAATCCCCTTCCGGTAGGAAGCGTTACATTTAACGTTATCTATCAGGGCGCATCGGCCGGATTTGTCGTAAATGTAACGGACGGAGGAGCAACTCCCGCAAATCCCACCACGCCTGAGCCCACAACACCTGCAGAGATGACAGAAACAACTGCAGATATTTCAGAAGAAACAACAGCCGAGCCTGAGACAGAGAGCACATCCACAAAGGAAGGCATCCCCTATATCCAGGTGGTAAGTCCTTTTGGCGGAAGCGACCTTTATCTTGCAACAGACTGGAACGTTTCAGGTGTTGAAGGCTTTGCGGAAACAAAGATCAAGTATGCCAATTACGATGTTAAGGCATTAAAGGATGTAAATGACATCACACTCGTTTACATGACCGATTCAAAGGGTGAGAACGGAAAGTTCTATATCTACGATGAGGATACAGGCAAATTTGCGGTAAGACTTGCCATCCCCACACCCGATACATCATATTATCTTCTTGCATTCCCGGATGATTTCGATTCGACCGGGCTCACAAAGATAAGCCTTTCGTTTGATAACAACGAGACATTCGTAACGGCATATCTCTTAAGCGACAATGCCGAAGACAGACAGAAGGTAGTACTTGTATATGCGCTTAACTCTAAAGGTGAAAAGGGATATTATCGTTTTGATACATCATCTCTTACCTTCGTTAGATATTACGCAGACCGCGGAGTTCAAAATGCACCGGAACCTTCTTCCGATGCACCCTCATCCGCTACAAATCAGACAGTATCCGGTGTCACTGTGGCAGCAGAAAGCTACAATGCGGTAGTTACACAGTACAACACCGACATGAAGGTCAGATTCTACATCATTATCGCACTCGTGATCCTGACAGTCGTACTCTTTGCATTTGTTATCATCCTTGCTCTTAAGCTCAAGAAACTTTACGACGAGTATGATTTCGAAGATGACGATGACGAAGAAGAAGAAGATGATGATGATGGCGATGATGACGGAAACGACGGCGACGACGGATATGAAGGCGGCGAAGACGACTTTGCGGACGAAGCACCTCAGCATAAGGCTACTGCACCTCAGCCGGAAGAAGAAATGAGCAACGAAGTACAGTCGGATGAAGACTTCAGAGTAGATCTCTCAAGCATAGATGATGACTGGACCACAGAAAAGTAATTAAAAACCGGGGCCGCTGAATACATTTCAGCGGCCTTTATTTCACAGGATGAACTAAGATGGATGGATATACAAAAAAAGCAGGTCATGTCCTGCAGACAGCCAGAAGAATGGCACACGAGTTTGAGGAGGCAAGTGTCGACACATACCACCTGACGCGCGCTCTTCTGGCGGAAAAAGACTGTACTGCAAGAAGCATTCTTGAAAACGGAAGACTTTTTCCATGGAACGAGATAGACAGACCCTATGCGGCTCCGCTCAAGGAAATAGAAAATATCAAGCCCTCACCAAGACTTATCGAGGTGCTTGAGACGGCCAAATATTATGCGGAGCTGGCTGAAGAACATGAAGTCGGCACGGAGCATCTTCTTCTCGCGCTTTTGGAGGTGGATTCCGGCCGCGGCATAGGCGAGCTTGAACGCATCGGATATGACATAGGCGAGCTCAGAAAAAAGACTCTGACCATCATAGGACATGCGGGTCTTACAAGAGCAGTCATGAATGCCGGCAGGGATCAGGGCATGGGAAGGACCTTGGAACGCTTTGCAAAAGACCTTACCGGCATGGCCGAAATGGGAAAGCTTGATGCGGTCATCGGCCGCGAGGCTGAAATAGACAGGATACTACGGATACTCTGCAGAAAGACAAAAAACAACCCCTGCCTTATAGGTGAACCCGGAGTCGGAAAGACAGCCATTGTAAACGCTCTTGCGCAGCGCATAGTAAAAGGAGATGTTCCCGAGGCCCTTGCGGACAGAAGGATAATGATGGCGGACATGACAGCCATGGTCGCAGGCACCAAATACAGGGGCGAGTTTGAAGAGAGAATGAAGAATCTCATGGATGAGGTCAGTGCGGACGGACGCATCATTCTCTTTATAGACGAGCTTCATTCGATAGTAGGTGCGGGAGATGCGGAAGGGTCTATGGATGCAGCAAACATAATAAAACCGGCGCTTACAAGGGGAGAGCTTCAGATAATCGGCTCTACGACTGTTGCGGAATACCGCAAATATATAGAAAAAGACGGAGCCCTTGCGAGGCGTTTCCAGTCGGTGCTCGTGGAAGAGCCCGGCCGTGACGAATGCATATCGATACTTAAAGGCCTGCGGGAAGCTTTCGAAAAGCATCACGGCGTTAAGATAACGGATGAAGCCATAGAGGCGGCAGTCGATATGTCGGCAAGATACATTCACGACAGATATCTTCCCGACAAGGCGATAGACCTGCTTGATGAGGCATCTTCCGGCGTAAGGCTTATGGGTGATGCGGCTGACGGCAGGACCGACAGGGAAAGCGTCATTAAGGATTTCCTCAAAAAGCGCGAGGAAGCGCTCCTTGAGAGAAATATAGGGAAACTTTACGAAATAAGCCAAAGCGAAAAAGAGTATCTTGAGTCGATCGAAGGAAAACGCGGCCGCAAGGCAAGGACGCCGAGAGTTACGGAAGATTCCGTTGCGGATGTCGTATTCAAGATGACTGGCATTCCCGCATCATCTCTCAAAAAGAATGAAAGAGAAAGGCTTATAAGCCTTGAGAGCTCTCTTGAAAAAAGGATAGTGGGCCAGAAGGACGCGCTTATATCGCTGGCAAAGGCCGTAAGAAGAGGCAGGGCGGGCCTTTCGGACCCCAAAAAGCCGATCGGTTCCTTCATGTTTTTAGGACCTACGGGCGTCGGAAAGACAGAGGTATCAAAAGCGCTTGCGGAAAGCGTTTTCGGAACCGAAGACGCCCTTATAAGGCTCGATATGTCCGAATACATGGAAAGAATAGATGTCAGCAAGATAACGGGTTCGGCGCCCGGCTACGTCGGATATGAAGAGGGAAGCGCCTTTTTGGAACAGGTCAGAAGAAAGCCGTATTCCGTTATATTATTTGATGAGATAGAAAAGGCCCACCCCGACATATTCAACGTACTTCTTCAGATCCTTGACGAAGGCTGCCTTACGGATTCAAAAGGAAGAAAGATAGATTTTAAGAATACCATTATCATAATGACTTCAAATCTCGGCGCGACAGGCATCGTAAATCCCGTAAATCTCGGATTTGTATCGGAAACAAATGCCGACGCGGACCACAAAAAGATGGAAAGCCGCGTGATGGACGAGGTGAAAAAACGTTACAAACCCGAATTTATAAACCGTATAGACGAGATCATCATTTTCAGGACGCTCGACAAGGAACAGGTACGCGGTATTGCAAGGCTGCTTCTTGCCAAGCTTGCTGACAGAGTTAAAAAAGCCCAGGACATAGAGCTTGATTTTTCGGATGAGGTTATTGAATTTGTCGCAGAAAAAGGTTATGATATCAAATATGGAGCCCGTCCGGTAAAAAGGGTGATAAGGACAGAAATAGAGGATGTCCTTTCGGGCGATCTGCTTTCCGGCAAAGTAAAGCCCGGCGAGCGTGCCATAGTTAAAAAGAACGAAAACGGCTGCTACACGGAAGTAATAAAAACGTAAGCTTACAAAAGCAGCACAAAAAGCATTTGTTTATGCCGGCAGAGATGCTCTGCCGGCATTTTGGGAGGGAACATGGCAAAAGACAGCGCTTTTTTCTGCAGTGAATGCGGGTATGAATCTTCAAAATGGCAGGGGCAGTGCCCGTCATGCCGCGCATGGAACACCTTTGTCGAGGCGCCCAAGGAAGCAAAGACAAAGAAAAGATCTGCGGCTGTATCATCGCTGCCCGTCCTTATGAAGGACATCAAAACGGATGACGACGAAAGAGTTCTTTCGGGCTATAAGGAGCTTGACAGAGTTCTTGGAGGAGGGCTTGTGCGCGGAAGCCTTGTACTTGTGGGAGGCGACCCCGGCATAGGAAAATCCACCCTGCTTTTGCAGGCCTGCGGCAGGTATATAAAAGGCGGACAAAGCGTTTTATATGTTTCCGGAGAGGAATCCCTGCGCCAGATAAAGCTTAGGTCCGACAGGCTAAAGGATTCGGATGACATGCTTAGTCTTTTGTGCGAGACGGATCTTGGCATAATAGAAGAACAGATAAAAGAGAATAAGCCCGATATAGTCGTAATAGATTCCATCCAGACCATGTACTGCGAGCAGGCATCTTCTCTTCCGGGAAGCGTATCGCAGATAAGAGAATCCACCGCGACGCTTCTTAGGCTCGGAAAAAGCCTGGGCATAACCATCTTTTTGGTGGGTCATGTCACAAAAGAAGGCCTTGTCGCAGGCCCGAAGATCTTAGAGCATATGGTCGACACCGTGCTTTATTTTGAAGGCGAGAGGAGCGCATCTTACCGCATACTCCGCGCCGTAAAGAACCGTTTCGGCTCCACGGACGAGATAGGCGTTTTTGAAATGGGAGGCGAAGGCCTTTCAGAGGTCGAAAACCCTTCGGAATTTTTGCTTTCGGGGCGCCCCACAGGAGTATCCGGCTCTGTGGTCACCGCATCCATGGAAGGCACCAGACCCGTCCTTTTGGAGATACAGGCTTTGGTGTCAAAAACCAATTTCGGAAACCCCAGAAGGTCAGGAAACGGCGTGGACAGCGGAAGGATGAACCTTCTTGTTGCGGTGCTTGAAAAGAGGCTCGGACTTCCTCTTTACGAGTTTGACGCCTACTTAAATGTCACGGGAGGAATGAAGGTCGCAGAGCCGGCAATGGATGTCGGTATTGCCGCGGCCATAATATCTTCCTTCAGGGATGTGGTGGTGGATTCAAAGACCATCCTTTTCGGGGAAATAGGTCTTACAGGAGAGATAAGAAGCGTGTCGGGCTCGCAGCAGCGTATAAACGAAGCATCAAAGCTCGGTTTTAACAGATGCGTGCTTCCGGCCGTTTCGTTAAAGGGACTGAATATTCCAAGCGGCATGAACTGCATCGGTGTAAACAATGTTTACGAGCTTATGTCGGCGCTGCTTTGACGGGGGATCGGAGATGAAAAAGAAAATATTTTTTGTGATTTTTTGCATGATGGCGCTGTGTCTTTTGGTTTCCGGGTGCAAAAAGAAAGAAGAAGGAAATGACGAACAGACACTTCTTCTGGGCTTTTCGCAGCTTGGCAGCGAAAGCGCATGGAGAATAGGCAACACCAAGGACATAGAAGATGTTGCGGCCGGCTTCGGCGTAAGTCTGATGCTTGAAAACGCAAACCAGAAGCAGGAAAACCAGATAGCGGCCATAAGACGTTTTATCGCATACAAGGTGGATGTCATCGCTTTTTCGCCCATAGTTGAAGAAGGCTGGGACAATGTCCTTGCGGAGGCCAAAGATGCCGGCATTCCCGTTGTCCTTGTCGACAGGGATGTGAGCGCAAGCGCAAAAGACCTTACAACCTGTCTCATCGGTGCGGACTTTTACAACGAAGGCGTAAAGGCCGCGCAGTATCTTATCCGCAAGGCAGACAGCCTGAACATGGATAAGGTAAATATCGTCGAGATAACAGGCACCATGGATTCGACCCCCATGAGAAAACGCCAGGCAGGCTTTATGGATACCATAAAGGACGATCCTCGCATGCAGGTGATCGAGAGCATAGACGGAGATTTTCTCAAAAGCCAGGGCGCGCAGTGCATGAGACAGCTTCTTGAAAAATACGGTGACAAAATAGATGTCGTATACAGCCATAACGACGAGATGACCATAGGTGCTATCCCCGAAATAGAAAAAGCGGGTCTTTCGCCCGGAAAAGATGTCATAATCATTTCGATAGACGGCGGGCAGGAGGCTATAGACGTACTTAAAAGCGGAAAGATCAACTGCATCGTCGAATGTACTCCGAAGCTTGGAAAAGAGCTTATGGAGACGGCAATAAAGCTTAAAAACGGAGAAAAGGTGGAAAGCGTCATTCACCCGGATGAGCAGGTTTTTTCCGATGAACTAGATACTTCAAAGATAGCCCCGAGAGGATATTAAGGATGGAAAAGAGCAGAAGAGAAAAGAGCATACTCGGAAAATTCAATGATATGTCTCATAAGCTTGTGATGATGCTGGTATTCCCCATCGCCATAAGCCTTTTTCTGATGCTTTTTTATGCGTGGGATTACCACAGCGCCATCGTGAGAATGGAGAGCGTTACCGATCTTAAAAATGTCGTTGCGGACGAGATCCCCGAGATCGCATGGAATATAGTCAGCGGACGCGAGGAGATCAGAAGCAGCGGAATATATTATAAACTTCATGAGGTCCGCGACAGCATGGAATCCATCTCCGAAAAGACGGGAAGCGAAAACAGGCTCTATCTTACTGTCGCAGGCCGTACCATGCAGACCCTTGAAAACTATGTGGATCGCATAAGGGACAATATAGAGGATGATGTTCCCGTTGCCGAAAACGAAGCAGTCCTGGCCGAGATAAGGGATGTTGCGGCTCTTGTTGACGATATGCTAAACGAATATATCTCCCGCGAGATAGCGACGACGGCAAAAATGAGCCTGACTCTTCGTGTCGTTATAATTATCACGGCTGTAGCCGAACTTTTGATACTTATCTCTGCTTTGTGGTTCCGAAAAAGATCCATGAAGGAGACCGCCGAGTTTGTCCGGAATCCGATAGAGAGCCTTGAGGGGGTTGCCGCAAGCATCGCGGAGGGAAAACTTGACGCAAGACTTACGGATACGGATGTAACGGAGCTTCGAAATCTCACTCTTCAGGTAAACACCATGGCAGACAGGCTTGAGGAGATGATGGAAAAGAGCATAAAGGATGCAAGGACTTTAAGAAAGGCCGAGCTTAGGACTCTTCAGGCACAGATAAACCCGCACTTCCTTTATAACACACTCGATGCCATAGTCTGGAAGGCGGAGGCAGGTGATAAAAACGAGGTCATACAGCTTACCAGCGCGCTTTCGGACTTTTTCAGGATAAGTCTTTCCTCCGGTGCCGACTGGATACCCATAAGCCAGGAAAAGAAGCATATCGAAGGATATCTTCGCATTCAGCAGACAAGATATCGCGACATCATGCATTACGAGATCGACATACCCGAAGAGATAGGGCATTACTATATTCTGAAGCTTCTTTTGCAGCCCCTTGTTGAAAACGCCCTCTATCACGGTATAAAGATAAAAAGAGGCGGCGGTACGATAAAGGTATCCGCCTGCATGGAAGAGGGCTTTCTTAAGTTTTCGGTCGCGGACACCGGTCTTGGCATGACAAAAGACCAGCTTGAAGAGCTGGAAGCGAGAATGAAAAAGGAAAGACCTGCCGTAAACGAAGGTAAAAGCGGTGGCTTTGGTCTTGTAAATGTAAACCTCAGAATAAGGCTTTATTACAACGTGCCGGACGGTCTGATGATAGAAAGCGGCCCGGGAGGAACCACCGTTATGTTTAAGGTGCCTCTCAGGACCAAGGAAGATATAGAAACAGAAGAGCCTCAGGGGAGTTAATAATGAAAGTATTTATAGTAGATGATGAGATAGTTATAAGGGAGGGTATAAGAGAATCCTTCCCGTGGGATGAGACGCAGTACACTTTGGTCGGCGAGGCGCCGGACGGAGAGATGGCCCTGCCGATGATCCGTGATACAAATCCCGATATCGTCATAACCGATATCAGGATGCCGTTTATGGACGGCATAGATCTTTGCCGCATCCTTCGCGTACAGATGCCGTGGATAGGAATTATAATCTTAAGCGGGTATGATGAATTCGAATACGCCAGACAGTGCATACAGCTTGGAGTAAGAGAATATCTTTTAAAACCCATTAATTCGGCGGATCTTAAAGCTGTGCTTGATAAAGTAAGCACGCAGATAACGAGCGAGAGGCAGATGTTAGAGCATGGCGCATCACTCAGGGCGCGCATGGAGGGCGACGGAAAATTTCTTAAAGAAAAGCTTTTGGGATCTTTGTTTACCGATGATGCCGAAACGGAAGATGCCGGAAATGTCCTGCGTCAGCTCGGGGCTATGGGAAGCCCTGCAATATCTTCTTTTTATGCGGTTATCGATGCGGCATTTTCTCCCGTGGGCCTTGGGCAGGAGGCGGCGGATGCGCTTGCGGGCAGCAGCGGCGGCACAGCATTCGTGTCCGGGGGCAGGACGGGGACAAGGATATTGATACTCGGCGATAATGCAGAGATTACGGAAGAAAGAGCGTACGCTTTTTCAAGCTCTCTTGCGACGGAGCTTGAAAGAAGCGGCTGCTTTGAGATAAGGATAGGTATAGGCGAGATAGTAGACTGCCCCGAGGATATTTTTAAAAGCTTTAAATCAGCAAGACATATCCGCCACCTTCTTTCGGAAAAAACCGAGGAAAAGACATATATTCTCGGCGTCCGCGAAATGGGCGAGGGAGCAGGGGATAAAAACGTGCCTTCTGTCATAAGCGATGCAAAGCTTTTTATGGCGGAACATTTCACGGATCCGAACCTTATGCTGCAGGATGTTGCAAAGGCGGTAAATATGAGTACCAGCCGTTTTTCCACAGTCTTTTCCCAGCAAAGCGGTATGACCTTTACGGAATATCTTATCTACCTGAGGCTGAATAAAGCAAAGGAGCTTTTGAGGACCACGGATATGAAGAATTCCCGGATATCCCAGGAATCGGGTTACAATGATTCGCATTATTTCAGCTATATTTTCAAAAAAAATACCGGTATGACACCCTCCGAATACAGGATGCAGTATCAAAATCAACCGGAATAAAATGAAATCCAACCTCTTACCTAAATGTGAACAAAATATAAAATTATTTTAAACAAAGTCAAAATGAACCTTGATTTACCTTTTTTTCATTTTGTTGTATCCTTTTTATAACAGCCCGGAAGGGCAAAAAAAAGGAGGAAAACAAAATGAAAAAAAGGTTAAATGTTCTTTTACTTGTAACCGTTCTTGTTCTGTCATTTGTTCTGAGCGCATGCTCATCATCTTCAAGTGACAACAAGGGGACAGAGGCAACCAAGGGAACAGAGGCAACCAAGGGTACAGAGGCACCCAAGCCTGCAGACAAACTCATCAAGGTCGGCGTTGTAAACAACCCCCCTTCAGAGTCAGGCTATCGTGAGGCAAACGTAAAGGATATGGAAGCCGTATTCTCAAAGGATAACGGATACGAGCTTAAGACAGCCTACAGCCTTAAGAACGACGAGCAGCTTCAGGCAGCTCAGGGCTTCATCACAGACGGTGTTGAATACCTTCTCATCTCTGCAGCCGAGACAACAGGCTGGGACGAAGTTTTAAAGAAGGCTAAGGAAGCCGGAATCAAGGTTTATCTCTTTGACCGTATGATCGACGTAAGCGAAGACCTCTATGAGGCAGCTGTTGTATCTGATATGGCAAAGGAAGGCGACACAGCAGTTCAGTGGCTCCTTGACCAGAAGCTTGATGAGTACAACGTTATCCACATCCAGGGCGCTATGGGTTCTGACGCTCAGATCGGACGTACAGGCGCTCTTGACAAGCAGTTTGAATCAGGAAAGATGAACAAAGTCGTTCAGCAGACAGCTACTTGGGATGAGGCAGAAGCTAAGAAGATCGTTGAGACCGTTATCAACAGCGGAAAAGACTTCAACGTAATCTATGCAGAAAACGACGGTATGGCAAAGGGTGCTGTAGCAGCTCTTGACGAAGCAGGTATCAAGCACGGCGTTGGCGAAAAGGTCATCGTTATGGGCTTTGACTGCAACAAGTGGGCACTTAGAGAACTCCTTGCACAGAAGTGGAATTATGATGGACAGTGCTCTCCTTTCCAGGCTCAGATCATCAGCGACATCATCCAGGGAAAGAAGACCGTTACCGATAAGAAGATCATCAACGAAGAGAAGGGCTTTGATGCAAAGACTCTCACTCAGGCTGATATCGACACTTATGGTTTAGGTGAATAATCCGGATCAATAATAATTACCGGACCGGCGCAGCTGGGCTGTATTTATCGCAGCTCAGCTGCTATTTTTAGAACTTTTAGGGGAGGTATTTGGTATGCAGGAAGAAAGCTTGCTGCAGATGCGCCATATTATGAAAAGATTTCCCGGCGTGCTTGCCTTAAACGATGTGGATTTTACCCTTAGAAAGGGCGAGATCCATGCGCTTATGGGAGAAAACGGAGCGGGAAAATCCACTCTTATCAAGATACTCACCGGCGTATATCAGATGGATGGCGGTGAGATAAAAGTCGAGGGAGAAAATGTTACCATACGTTCACCGCAGGACGCGCAAAAGGGCGGTATAAGCACGGTATATCAGGAGATCACGCTGTGCCCCAATCTTACCGTTGCGGAAAATATGTTCATCGGAAGAGATGAAAAGCTGTGGGTAAGAAATAAGGAACGTGAAAAGAAGGCGGATGAGATCCTTACCTCTCTTGGTATTCCCGCAAGAGCCCGTCAGCAGCTCGGAGACTGTTCTCTGGCTGTTCAGCAGATGGTGGCCATAGCCCGTGCAGTCGACATGAAATGCAAAGTTTTAATACTTGACGAGCCTACATCTTCACTTGACGACAAGGAAGTGAACATGCTCTTTGATCTTATGAGGGATCTTAAGGCAAAAGGGGTAGGTATCATATTCGTTACCCACTTCCTTGAGCAGGTATATGCCGTTTGCGATCGCATCACAGTCCTTCGTAACGGAGAACTTGTAGGAGAATATCTCGTAGAAGATCTTCCGCAGGTCCAGCTTGTCGCAAAGATGATAGGAAAGGAACTCGACGAATTGAGCTCCATGGGAGAGGGCGTCGAGAAAAAGACGGTAAACAACGAAGTCTTTTACGAAGCAAAAGGTCTTTCGAGCTCGGATGCTCTGTCGTTTGATTTTTCCATAAGAAAGGGAGAAGTAAACGGTTTTACCGGCCTTTTGGGGTCGGGCAGAAGTGAAAGCGTTAGAGCCATATTCGGGGCCGATAAGGTAAACAGCGGCGAAGTAAAGGTCAACGGACAGCAGGTAAAGATCACAAAGCCTATAGATGCCATGAAGCATGGTATAGGTTATCTTGCCGAGGACAGAAAACGCGATGGTATCATAGCAGATCTTTCCGTTCGCGAAAATATCATTCTTGCCCTTCAGGTCTTAAACGGTATATTTAAGCCCATCAGCAGGAGCGAACAGGAGGCTTTTGCCGATGAATACATAAAGGCGCTCAACATAAAGACCGCAAGTCGCGAGACACCCATAGGCTCGCTCAGCGGCGGAAATCAGCAGAAGGTCATTCTGGCAAGATGGCTTCTTACACATCCCGATTATCTGATCCTGGACGAACCCACAAGAGGTATCGATGTCGGAACAAAGCTTGAAATACAAAAGCTTGTGCTCAAGCTCGCGGAGGAAGGAGTGAGCGTTACATTTATATCCTCCGAAGTGGAAGAGATGCTCCGTACATGCAGCCGCCTCATAGTAATGAGGGACAGACATATCGTCGGAGAACTTAAAGGTGCGGATCTTAATCAGGCACAGGTAATGAAGACTATAGCAGGAGGTGAGTCGGGTCATGAGTAAAAAAGCAGCAAAAAAAGGCTTCACAGCCGGTCTCGGACAGCTGACGATACCTTTGGTAGCCATTGCCATCCTTGTAATATTCAATCTTATCAGAGATCCATCATTCTTCAGCATCGAGATCAAGCATAACATTGACGGAAACAGCGTTCTGGCGGGCAACCTTATCACAGTTATAAACGGTGCCAGCGAACTTGCGATCCTTGCAATGGGCATGACGCTTGTAACAGCTGCCTGCGGCGGACAGGATATCTCGGTCGGTGCGGCAGCCGCTATTGCGGGTTCGGTTTTTGTAAAGGTACTTAAATCAGGTGCTTCCATAAATGCCGGCACAGTCATCCTTGCATTCTTTCTTGCTTGTATCGTAGCAATGATCTTCGGCGCATTTAACGGAACACTTGTTGCCGTCTTTAACATACAACCGATGATTGCAACGCTGATCTTGTATACCTGCGGCCGATCCATCGCCTACTGGATAAACGGCGGTGCAACGCCTACTGTAGACAGCGGTATCGTAAAGGCTATCGGAGGCTTTATCCCCGGTGTGCCTATTCCGACGCCCGTCATTATTGTAGTGGTAATGGCAATAATCTTTAAGCTTTTGTTCCATTTCACATCCTTAGAGCTGCTTACGCAGTCCGTAGGTATAAACGGAAGCGCGGCAAGACTTAACGGTATCAATCCTACATTTATAAAGCTGCTCTCATTCATTATTCTGGGTGTGTGCGTTTCGGTTGCAGGATGTATCGGCGTCGGCCGTCTCGGCCTCATCAACCACGAAACACTTCTCATTGATGTCGAGATGGATACCATTCTGGCCGTTGCTATCGGCGGAAACAACTTAGGAGGCGGTAAGTTCAAGATCCTGGGAAGTATCATCGGGGCTTACGTTATCCAGACGCTTACCATCACCCTTTACGCAATGAATGTTTCATCAACGGATGTTAAAGCATATAAAGCGATAGTCATCATTCTCCTGGTAGTCATCGGTTCACCTGTTGTAAAGAAAAAGTTCGAAAAGTTTATGGCAGGCAGAGCAAGCAAGAAGGCTGCTTCAGAAGCGAAAGGAGCGTGAGAGACATGAAAAAGACAAATGCAGTTCGCAGAGAACCGTTTACAGACGCTCAGCTCCTGATGACCATCACCATATGCATCTTCTTTGCAATGTACCTGCTTGCAATGATCTTCCTCGGAGGAGGCTTCATGCATCCCCAGCAGGTAATAGATATGCTGAATGACAATGTCAGCCTTATCGTGGTTGCCTGCGGTCTTACTATAGTAATGATCGGCGGCGGGATCGATATCAGCGTCGGCGCTGTCACATCGCTCGTAGTCATGAGCTGTGTCCTTTACCTTAACGGTGGAGGAAACATATTTGTAGCCATCCTTCTTGCGCTTGGCATAGGCCTTGCATTCGGCGCAGTCCACGGTTTTTTGATCAGTTACCTTGAGATCCAGCCATTCATCGTAACACTTGCCGGCATGTTCTTTGCAAGAGGTATGACCACCATCCTTTCGGTAAACCCTCAAAAGGTCAATCATGAAGGCTTCGCAAATCTTCGCGACGCAAAGATCGAAATCGACTGGCTCGGATACACGGCAAATAACGGAAATCTTATTCCCGCGCGTATAGAGCTTGGAGTTGTGGTAGCCATCGCAATAGTTATCCTCGTATTTATACTGCTTAAATTCACCAGGCTCGGCCGTGGCTTCTATGCTATCGGCGGAAATCAGCAGAGCGCACTCATGCTCGGTATCAACGTAAAGCGCACACGCTTCATGAGTTACCTCATCTGCGGCCTTTTAAGCGGTATCTCAGGATTCCTCTTCATGATGCACACCGGCGCGGGAAATGCGACCAATGCGGCCGGCATGGAAATGAATGCCATCGCATCATCCATTATCGGCGGCACGCTTCTTACCGGTGGTGTCGGAAATGTTATCGGTACTTTCTTTGGTACCATGACACTTACCACCATCAAGAAGATCGTTGTTTCCAGCGGCCTTAACCAGCCCTGGTGGCAGAGCATCACAACAGGCGGCATGCTTTGCTTCTTCATCCTGCTTCAAAGCGTAGTCCTCAGCAGAAGAGCAAAGAAAAAGAAAAAAACATAAGCAATACCTATCCCCCGGAAACCTCCTTTTCCCGGGGGATTTTTTTTGCCTGCTTTTTTACATTTGGTTTGACAAATATGTGATAACTGCTGTATCATTAAGAAGATATGGAACATGCATTTCCCGGGTGGATCTTTGACTGACGGCCGGGCCCAAAAGCCTTGCCGGCATGCCTTATAAACAGGAGCAGTTATGAAAAAGATATTTAAGCATATATCCCCTAAAGTCCTTATCGGACTTGGTATTGTAGTTGCAGCGGCAATAACGGTAATAGTTGTCTTAAAGTCGAAAAATGCACAGCTCGAAAACGAGCTAAAGCTTGAAAGACTCGAAGCAGATATGTTCCTTCCGCTTTTTGTAGAGCCAACATCGGATGAACAGGTAGCGGAAGCTTCTTCTGATGACATCAACACAAACGGACAGGATGAGACCCCGGAAGTGAGCGAAGGCACGGAAGATGAGACCGAGCCGGGTGCAGAGTCAAAGGAAGATGAAACAGACATAGACTCTGAAACAGATGATGAAAGCAGGGAAGAACCTGCTGATTCCACAGACGAAGAAACAGCAGAGGATGAGAGCGGAGAAGAGGCAGAAACAGCCGAAAAAGAATCCGGTGATAAAGACACTTCCGGTGGCTTAGACAAAACAGATCCGGATGAAGCTGATTCAAAGACTTCCATAGACGGCAAGGAGACAAAACCGGGAGAAACAGAGCCTAAGGTTACAGATCCTATAAAGCCAACAGACCCCAAGCCAACAGACCCTAAGCCTACAGATCCTAAACCTACTCAGCCTCAGCCCACAACGGTAGCTCCGACAACGGTAGCCCCCACAACGGTAGCTCCCACAACGGTAGCGCCTACCACAGTCGCACCCACAACCGTTGCGCCTACCACGGTTGCGCCCACGACTGTTCCGCCTACTACCGCTGCACCTCAGCCTGTTAAGGTGGATCCCAAGCCCATTCCCGCGGCGGAAAGCACACAATTTATCACCGCTCAGCAGCTTCAGATATTCAAGGACCGCCTCCTTCAAAACATCAACAGTATAAGAGGAAATAAGCTTGCTTCTAATGCATGCCTTAACAGCTGTTCTATAGTAAGAAGCCAGGAGATCACCACTAAATGGAGCCATGACAGACCAAATGGTGACCGCGGCGTATATATTCTTGCAGAATGCGGCGGCTGGTACGCAGAGTCCGTTAATTTATTAAAGACCACCGGAACTACCAACGTAGCCATGGGTGAAAACCTTGCATATGTTTCAAGCTACAGTGATTTTTCAGGCACCACCGAAGAACTCTACGAGCTCGCAGATGAAATGTTTGAAGAATGGAAGGCCAGCAATTCACATTATCAGAACATGATCCAGGCCCTTTACAACCAGATCGGTATTGGCGTCACTGTTACCATGCAGGATGGTTGCCATATCTTTTGGTGCTGCACTCTCTTCACAGGCTGATATTTATTTCATACCGCTGCCGGTCAAGCCTGCGGCGGTATTTTTTATACAGGGGGACAGGGCTTGTGTATTATTTGGGTACAAATTGCTAATTATTCCATTTTTGACAAAAAACACGTAAAAAAAGCGGGAAGATGATGCCTAAAAAAGTGTATAATATTGACTGAGGGTCAAAAAAGATTTATAATATGCAATTATCCGGTTCTTTATTTGGCTAATTATCGACCGGTTAATATGAAGGATCAGAATCATATGAATGAAGAGCAGACAATAAAAGAACCGGATCCGGCAGTTGTTGAGACCGGTACGGGCCCGGGCGGTGAGTCACCACCAAAGGTGTCGCCCGACGATGCGCCGAAAAAGAAAAAAAAGAAGAAGACAGCAGCTTATTATGCAATTTCTTTTTTTGTAAAAACAGGCATTCTTGTACTTGTGATATGGTTTGTCTTTACCTTTATACTGGGCATTCGGATCTGCCACTCAAACAGCGCCTACCCGTCTGTAAAGGACGGCGACCTTTGCATCATCAACAGGCTTTCGCAGATTACTCAGGGGAGCCTTGTTGTTTACGAACATGAGGAAAAGACGAGGTACGGCAGAGTGATCGCCTTTGAGGGAGACGTGATCACCATAGAAAACGGCCTGGTGCTTGTGAACGGCGAAGCAATATCGGTTACATCACTTTATACCACAGAGCCCGGTGAAAACATCAAGTATCCTTACCGCGTGCCGGAAGGCTGTATATTTGTGCTGAATGATTACAGAAGCGATGTATCGGACAGCAGATCCTTCGGCGGCATCAAGGCTTCGGACTGCACCGGCACGGTATTTCTTGTAATGAGAATGCGAGGCATTTAAAAGATCCGAGCATACGGAGAAAACGCCATAATAACCATGTTATCAATGTGTTTACACATAAAAATATTATTTTATATATACGGAGGAAGTAAAATGAAGAGAAACAGTAAGAAGAACCTGACTGCATTTGCGGCAGCAACGATGTTTGCGGCAACATCCGTGTCAATGACAATGGGTGTATTCGGAGACGGAACGGTATACAGTACCACCAAAGGTCAAGGCAGTGTCAATACCACTACCTTGGACAAGTACCTTGTTATGAAGAAGACCACTGATCTTCCTTCGGCAACATTTGATTTCGCTATCAGCAGCGAGAATGTTACTGCCGTAGCAGCAGATAAAACTGCAGGTACGCTTGCAGTGCTTCCGGGCGTAGGAAGTCCTGCTCTTTATGTCGGGACAGCTCCCGCTACTCCCTCTGCATCGGTATCGGTTGAATTTGCCACAAGTGACACCGCAACCGATGAGGAAAACGCAAAGACTGCAGGCGACACACCTGTTTTTGTGACAGCAGATGCAGATAATACCGATGCAGATGAAAACAAGGACGAAAAGTATGTAAAGAAGACCGTCACTATAGATTTTACTAATGTGAAATTCACGGAACCCGGTGTTTACAGGTATCTCATTACTGAAACAGGCGGTAAAGAAGGTGCTACAAACGGCTATCTGGGCACACAGACAGTTGGCGGGAAGACAGTACTCGTAACAGAGACCGTCCGCACGCTTGATGTTTATGTTGCAGATGCAAATGCCAACGTAGACGACACCGGGTCAGAGGATAACGGCAAGCCGATGCTTATAATAGAAGGCTATACGATGTATGACGGTACCGTAACGACGGCTCCTTATGCTCTGAAGGTAGAAAATGACCCTGCAACAGATGAGGATGAATCGCGCGATTCCAAGGTGGAAGGCAAGACAAAGGATTCTTCGATAACAAATATTTTTGAAGCTCATGACCTTACATTTGCAAAGGCTGTAACGGGAAATCAGGGTTCAAAGGACAAATACTTTGAGTTCACCGTAACTGTATCCGGTCTTAAGACAGAGGGATCAACCTTTACAGTTGATGTTTCCGGTGCCGACGCGACTCTTCCGGGAACTGTCAATTCAGCGACCAATACTTCATTTGCAGGCAAGACAAACCCTGCAACGCTTGTGGTAGATACCACCAAGACTGTAGAAAACGACGGATACAGTGTTACCGCAGAAGGCGAAGGGGCAGACAAGGTCTACAGTGTCGTGGCAACCTATTATCTTCAGAACGGTCAGTACATAACAATAGAAAATCTTCCTCTTGGCGCAGAATATGAAGTTTCGGAAAATGCCGAAGACTATACACCATCTGATTTTATTACCAAAGATCTTAGTCCTCTTAATTATGATGGCGTAGACGGAAATGATGCATTTAATGATGCCCTTAGTGGTCAGATAGCCGATAAAGATATCTACACAGGTTTCACAAACAACCGCACAGGTGCCATTCCTACCGGTATCATCGCATCGATCGCCGGTCCTCTTGCACTTGCAGGTGTCGGCGTTGTCGGTGCGATTGGAACTGTTATCTATCTTAAGAAAAAGAAATCAGAGGAAGAGAACTAAAAATTGCTGAAATTCTGGAAAAGAATAAATGATCTGCCGGTGTACCTTGCGTTGCTGATATTTGCCCTTATCATTTTTATCGGGGCATGGCAGGCTTTGGACGGTTACTATCTTTTTAACCATACCATTGACTCAAATGTCAGGCAGTACAGGCCCGACCCGCAAAATGAACAGGCAGCCGAAAGCTCTCCCATAACGAAAGAAATGAGGGGATGGGTCACCATAGACGGAACCGGAATCGATTACCCTGTTATGCAGGCGACGGACAATACACATTTTCTGAATACCGATCCTTTTGGCGAGTATTCTTTTTCGGGCAGCATTTTTTTGGACTGCAGATGCAGTCCGGACTTTTCGGACTATTATTCCCTGATCTACGGACACCATATGAATTACGGCAGAATGTTCGGCGCACTAGATGATTTTTTGGATGAATCATATCTGGCCGGGCATTCTGAAGGGACGCTTTATGTCGGCAGAAATGCCGAAAAGGTATTTAGGCTCAAGGTTTTTGCCGCTATGAGAGTCAGTGCCAGGGAAAGGATAGTTTTCGACCTTAACCAAAGCGAGATAGAAAGCTTTATTTCTGCCCGTGCGGGCGTTGTTTCAGACGACCCGGGCGGCCGCATTTTAGCGCTTTCAACCTGCGTGGACGCAGGTTCATATGACAGGATCATTGTATTCTGCCGTATATTAGATAATTGACCCCGGCTTTTTGCCGGATAATAAACAGTTTTACACTGTGAGGTGAAGCTGCATATGATAATGCCTAAAAAAACATCAACGCTTTTTTCTGTGCTGCTCATCTTTTTCATGTTAACACTTGGCAAATCTGTTTTTGCATATAACACCGCGGTCATAGACATAAATGTCAGCAGTTTGGCCAGCAACGGTGACAATAACTATATAATAAACATCGCTAAGGAAACAGCAAATGCACCGACTGCCCAGCCGGAGATGCTTTCCCTGCAGGGAGGCGATGAGGCCCTCTTTTCCATAAGAGTATCCGAACCCGGAACCTACGTGTATAAGATCACATCCGCAAAGGGAACAGACCCCAAAACGAAGTATGATGATTCGGTATACACCCTCGTCCTTTATGCGGAAGAAGAGGAAGCGGGAAGACTGTCATGCATTGCGGTTCTGCAAAGCGATAAGGACAGCGCAAAAACAGATGAACTGATATTTGCAAACAAGCTGGAGGGCGAAGAATCTGAGGAAAAACCCGAAAAGCCCGGATCCGAAACGGAAGAGGAAAGCGGATCGGAAGAGCAAACGGGTGATAATACCGAGACAGAATCCGAAAGTGAAACCGAAACGGAGACCGAGACGCAAAAGGACTCCGGTTCGGAAGGCGGCGGATGGTTTTCGGGGGATAAAGCTCCCATAACCCTGATAGCAATTGCAGCACTCGCCTCTTTGGCTGTGATCATCGGTATGATAATTGCAAAAAAGAAAAATGATAAAGATGATGATGAATAAAAGGACCGGAAAAAGGTAATGGAAAATACGGTCTGTCCGCTGATGCCCGGAAAGGCGCGGCGGACAGACCTTAGGAGAAATACAGGAATGAAAAAAGTTATAAAGAGACGCATGGTAAGCGCGGTATTTGCATTGACGATGCTGTTTTCTTCCGTAAACAATTTAATAACATTTCCTGTTGAAACTGCAGCCGAAGCTTCGGAAGAGACTCCGGTTGCGGTTATAGGCGATTCAGATAAAGAGATGAGCCATCAAAGCTTTGAACTTTATCCTAACGGAGAGGAAGCCGATCAGGTCATTACACTTGACGGTCTGATGCCGGAAGGAGCAGCAGTAGATGCAGTGGATGTATCGTCTGATTACGAAGGCGTAGCTGCTTACGAAATCACAATAACAGACGGTGACACTGAATTTCAGCCGGGAGCAGAGAATCCCATTCTGGTCGAGATCGTAGACCCCGCGATTCCCGAAGACGGTAATATCGAGCTTTGGCACATCTTAGACAACGGAGAGCGCGAGCAGGTGGAGTGCGTCTCGATCGAGGGCGGTAAGATAAGCTTTTATGCTACGGGGTTCAGTGTATATGAGATAGTGGCGGATGCGGTTCAAACGCAGAATGTAGAAAGCGTTTTTTCGAAAATAGCCAAGCAGGGAGAAAACGGACTTAATGTTAGCTATTACGGCAGTGTTGCGGCCAATGGTTCACTTGATACCACTAAGGGCCCGTACTATATGACCGGAACCGTATTAACCGGAATAAAAGGAAGGGAAGGTCTAGAGAAAACAACAAATGCCAGTGAGGCTGTAAAATTTTATTTTGAGCACGATGATAAACTGAATGAGAATCAATTTTATATTTACATTCTGAAAAATGAAACAAAATACTACTTAAAGATGTATAAGTCCGGCACTGCGGCCAGAGGCGGCTTGACGCTCGATGCTGATGAAGGCAATAAATCACTCTTTACTTTTGAGAAAAACGCATCGACCGATCATATGCATCTGTCTGCTGTTGCCGAAGGGACAAAATATTATGTCATTGAGAATGACAGTCCTGTCGCTGTGGTAGGATATAATTCGGCAACAGACAAGGGAACTGCTTGGTTTTCCATAGAACTGGAACAGGAAGTTGTAGAAGATTATAACCTTGATTGCAAGACATACGGCCTGATGAACTATACCGGCGGAACGCATGGATATGCTCTTATGGCCGGAGACGATAACGTCCATACCCTTATTGAGCTTGTAACACATCAGACTGCAAGTGCGGAAGGCGTTACTCTTTACGTGGACGAGGGCAGTGAGGTTACGGAATGGACCTTCCACAAAGCAGGTGGAGCTAACTATAAGCTTTCGGCGAGTACTTCCGAAGGAACGAAATATCTTGCTGTAAGCGGCGACAACCTTGTTATGACCGATTCTGCAGACAGCGCAACTGCATTCAAGGTAACCCCGGACAATAATGGCAGGATCCGGCTTTCAGCGGAAGGTAAATATGTGACCTTTAAATCGGAAGAGAGTGAGGGAGTTACGATAAACTCGTTTGCTCTTTCAACAGATTTAACATCCGGCGCCACATGGCTTTCCCTCATCGACCGCGCCCAGCTTGATGATTCTGACCTTATAACTTATTCCGCAGAGCGTATCAGCGTTTCGGAAGCTGTAAACGGGCAGAAAGTCATCGTTTATGTGCGTGTTTGGAATGAGACTGAGAAAAGATATGACACATACGCTGTAGATCATGACGGTTCACTTTATCCCTGCTATGCCAGCGGCGGTAAGATACTGTGGCTTGGCGACGGTGCGGGAACACTCGAGTGGGAATTCACCGAGTACTATGACGCAGTGACCAAACTTCCAAATTATTACTATGAACTGTACAATCCGTACTCTGAAAAATATATAGCACCGCAGATAACCACCGGACAGACCCTTTCGGATAATACTATAGGTATAAACATGCAAGGGCGCCGCAACGGCGATTATTATTCCGAGATAGTTGCATGGGATGATCAAAAATATGCCTATATAGGTTTGAAACCGAATGCTGATAAGTCGGCACTGGTTCCCTGCGCCCAGTCGCAATGTGCTTCGTTTTATTTTGCAACGCTTGATCCAATCGAGGTAAAAGACGAGCTCCATCCGGTGGCGACCATCGATAACAACCTGTATGGTATCACCATAAAGATGCAGGATTTTCCTGACAGGCCTACCATGAGCAATTTCCTTGGAAGCGATGCCGGAGGTGCAACGCTAAATACTGTGAGTGGCCTGCTTTCTACCAATATCGGTTATGACGGTTATCCGACGGTAACGAAGGGCGGTAAATCTCTGAAGCTGTTGTTTGATGACCCTACAGAAGTAAATCACCTGTTCATAGAGAACATATACAATTCGAGCGGATATTTTGAATTCGACAGCTGTCAGAATACAGCTACTTTAGTACAGGCAGACGGAACTCCAGGTAATACATTTACAGTCTATAAGGAACTGGCTACCGACAACAGCGGTACTATGATAACACATAAACATGGCCAGTTCTTCCCGTACAATACAATTGTTCCGGGACAGTATTCAACCTACCACCCGAAAAACCTCTATGATGCTCTTCAGAAAGAGCTTAGTGAGGATAACCCCAGAAAGTACGAGAAGCTTTATCTGTATCAGTATCCGGGTAATACAGGCAATACAGCACAACCCAACTGCTATAACGGTATGGAACTCGAAGCCTCATTCGTACAGACTGTCAGTGGACTTGACGCATGGGGACATGATATAATCTTCGAATTTACAGGTGATGATGATTTCTGGCTCTACGTTGACGGCGAGCTGATCATTGACCTTGGCGGCATACATTCCGCATTAAAGGGAAATGTCAATTTCCGTACGGGCGAGGTGTACGTAAACGGCAAGAACACGACTCTTATAGATATTTTCACACAAAACTATACCAAGCGTGGATTATCTGCTACGGAGATAGAGACAAAGCTTAATGAAATTTTTGATACTAACGAAGACGGACAATACATATTCAAGGACTACACGAAGCATACCATGAGGATCTTTTATTTTGAAAGAGGTGCCGGTGCTTCAAACCTTCATATGAAGTTTAACATGGCTTCGGTGGTTCCGGGTCACGTATCCGTCTCCAAAACATTAAGCGGAGACGGTGCTGATTCGCTTGATACCGATTTCCTTGAATATCCTTTTCAGATTTTTTACACACTTGATCAAAACGGAAACGGCACAATTGAAGATGACGAAGAGTTCCCTTTAAAGAACGATTCGGACCTTATCCGTGTCAACTATCAGAATTCAAATCAGCCGGTAACTTTTCTGCAGAGATACCGTCCGCCGGGGTTTGCCGAAGAGGATGCATATGAAAACATCTATTTCATAAACCCGAAAAAGAGCGCCGAAATATCCTTCCCGGATGATGCTATCGGATACAGAATAGTTGAATGCGCCGTCGACAGTACAGTCTACAGCACGGTCACGATCAACGGCCAGCCCGTTCCCGACAGTCAGAAGCGCGAAAACAATGGTCTTATAAGTTATTCATCCACCATTGTTTCTGCCGATACCAGACCTACTATTGCATTCGATAATTATGTTACCGATAACGTGGTAAAGGATCTCTTTATCACAAAGAAGCTTCTGGATTCGGATAACAATGAGGTCACAGACGATCCGGCTGCTTTCAGCTTCAGACTATATCTGTCTACAAAGGATGTTGCAACGGATGCCATTCCCGCGGCCAATATGTACAGATACTATGTGCTTTCGCCGGACAAAAAGATATGCGTCTACAACTATGCATCCGGCGGATTTGCCGAGACGGATCTTGTTTACAGCCGCGCTGCGATCAAGGCGATAGAGGCTTTATCAACAGAGGATACGAAAGATGATGATTACATAAAGGAATATAATTCCTTACATGATCCTGATATAGAATCCTACGGACTCACTATCGACGATATAGAGTTTAATACATCCGGATTCGGAGCAATCTCAGATATTCCGGCAAGGTATACCATCTGCGTGCCCGGTCTTCCGGTAGGTACACTCTTTAAAGTGACCGAGGATGTTAAAGCCGGTTACGGTCTGGTCGGATATGAAAGACTGGATGGTGATAAGACCGACTCCGAAGGACATGTGACTCAGATCCCGTCATATCAGGTGGATCCCGGCAACACAGAGAATATAGGCCGTGTAATACTCGATTCAAACAATCCTCAGATGGAGGTCCATAACAAAAAGGGTTACGGACTTACCGTCAACAAAAACTGGAGTGATACCGATCTCACAACATATCACGACGCGATCTACGTTGCCGTATATGTTAAAGACGGAGAAGGACAGCTTCAGCTTTTGGAGAACTCTGTGCATAAGATCGAATCACCCGTCACATCTACGTACTATTTCTGGGAGACTTTGCAAGATGGGCGTACATCTCTTGAAGATTATGTCGTAAAAGAGGTTGCTTTGACAGGCGATGGAATAAGCGTTTCAGCAGACGGCGTAGTGACAGGATATGATGATCCTATAACAATACTTGATGGTGAGAACGATACGATCCACCTTAACGTTCTAAGAACAGAGGAAGAAACACCTGCAGGCGAAACGGCTCAGGCAGATTTCGACTACGTTGTTTCATATCAGCCCGGCTCCAATGAGTCTGCGGTAAGGACAGATACCATAACAAACACTCGCGAGGGCGGATTGCAGTTCAGGCTGTTTAAGTGGAACAGCACATCTCCGCTTGCCGGAGGCAAATTTGTTCTGAAGAACAGTAACGGAGATACGGTAGGAACCTACACATCGGATGCTGCAGGAAATATCACCATACTGTATAATTTCGATAAAAACAGCTTATATACTTTAGAACAGACTGTCGCTCCCGTGGGTTACGTGGGCCTTTCGATCCCCGTGCGTATTCTTGTCGATGACAATGACATAGTCGAAATGTACTACTCAGACGGCACTACAACATGGGGCACAAAGGTATATCCCGATAACCCGGACAGAGATGATGACGACTGGTCAAACTCAAAACCCGGCGAAAAAGGCATCTGCGCATTTATAGATGTCTACAACAAGCCGTTTAGTTTCAAAGTAAGAAAAACGGACAGCGCAGACACGTCTGCATTGCTTGGCGGTGCGCACTTTGCTCTGTACAAACAGAGGTATACAGGCATCAGCGGTTATGTCAAAGCAAAGAACCCGATGACCGGATTTGAAGATATGGAGACCGAAGACGGCGTAGTCTATGTCTGCGGCGGAAGCAGCAACAGAACGATCAATCCCGGCAACAGCGGTTCGGTATATTTCCTCACGGAGACAAAAGCGCCGTTCAATTACAATGGGCTTACTGAGGACATTGTTTTCCGTATTTCACCCCTCGGAGAGCTGACGCTTATAACCGACTCATATGATGGCACTCTTGTCGAGACAGAGAGCGGTTATGTATACACCTTAAGCGTGCCGAATACCAAAAAAGTTGATGAGCTTACACTGCTGACCATTAAAAAGGTCGTTTCCGGGTCCTTTGGAAACAAGGGTAAGGATTTTGACTTTACGATCACTATCACCGGAGCAGGAGAGGGCGATCCGTTTGAATGGGCCAAGAACAGCAGTGTACAAGAGCCAATGCCCAGAACCGGCGGTACCTTCAAAATGAAGCACGGCGATATAGTGGAAATAGCCCTGCCGGCAGGAGTACAGGTCACCGTGACAGAAGCGTCTTCGGATTATTCGACCACATTTAAGCTTGCTGATCAGAATGCCGTGAGCGGTAACTCATTAACATTTACATTTACAGGTTCTTCTGAACTGGTTGTTACCAACACCCTTGAAGGCGTTCTTCCGACCGGCATAAGAATTAATTCACTGCCCATGCTTCTTGCGGCCCTTGCCGCGGCAGGACTCCTTACAATTGTTTCCATTAGAATTGCAAGGCGAAGAAGAGAAGAAGATATGTAAAAAAATAAAAACTATCCGGCGGATGTCAAAAAAAGTGTTGACATCCGCCGATTGTTATGCTATCATCCCCTTGTTAAAAGCAAGCAGAGCATGTCTCTCGCCGTATGTCAAAGGATGTCCGGCTCATATTTTAAGACGGTAAGGTCTTATTTTATGTATATGCAGCTGCTTTTGACTGCATATTTTTTTGTATTTATACACTATATCGGGGAGGTATAAGACCATTAGCGAGATAATGATTAACGAACAGATCAGAGATAAGGAAGTGCGCGTAGTTGCCGCTGACGGAAGCCAGCTCGGCATCATGTCCTCTAAGGATGCGCTTAAGCTTGCTCAGGATGCAGAACTTGACCTTGTCAAGATCGCGCCCAATGCAAAGCCGCCCGTCTGCAAGATCATTGACTATGGCAAATACAAATACGAACAGCTTCGCAAGGAAAAGGAAAACCGCAAGAAGCAGAAGATCGTAGAATTAAAGGAGATAAGACTGTCTCCCAACATCGAAGAAAATGATATAAATACAAAATGCAATAATGCCCGCAAGTTTTTGGAAAAGGGTGATAAGGTAAAGGTGACTCTCAGGTTCCGCGGCCGTGAGATGGCGCATATGCATGCCACAAAGCACGTCCTTGATGAATTTGCAGAGAGACTGGCCGACATATCATCCATTGAAAAGCCCGCAAAGGTAGAGGGAAGGGCAATGAGTCTGGTATTGGCTGCAAAGAGCAACAAGCAGTAAATATAAATAATCGCTACGGAGGAAAACAAAAATGGCAAAGTTAAAGACAAGTCGCGCTGCTGCTAAGCGTTTTAAGAAGACAGGCACCGGAAAGCTTATGAGAATGAAGGCATACAAGAGCCACATCCTTACAAAGAAGTCTACCAAGAGAAAGAGAAATCTTCGTAAAGCTACAGAGGTTGATTCAACCAACGTAAAGAACATGAAGAAGATCTTACCTTACTTATAATTTCGAAAACAATAGAATCAGGAGGATGTAACAATGGCTAGGATTAAAGGCGGATTAAACGCAAAGAAGAAGCATAACAGAGTATTAAAGCTGGCAAAGGGTTTCAGAGGTGCCAGATCTAAGCAGTACAGAGTAGCAAAGCAGTCGGTTATGCGTGCACTCACAAGCGCATATGCAGGCAGAAGAGAGAGAAAGAGACAGTTCAGACAGCTCTGGATCGCTCGTATCAACGCAGCATGCCGTATGAACGAGATCTCATACAGCAAGTTCATGTATGGCCTCAAGCTTGCTGACATTCAGCTCAACCGTAAGGTTCTTGCTGACATGGCAGTTCAGGATCCCGCAGGTTTTGCAAAGCTTGTAGACGCTGCAAAGGCTAAGCTTAACTAATTAACATCATCCCGTCAGTGCTTTATGCACTGACGGAGAAGATATCAAAAAATCTTGTTGACAAACAAGTGCTTTGTTGTTATAATACCAAAGCTGTCTAAGTAAGTATTCCTCGATAGCTCAGTCGGTAGAGCACGCGGCTGTTAACCGCGCTGTCGTAGGTTCAAGTCCTACTCGGGGAGCTTTCATCGGAGCGTGGCTCAGTTTGGTAGAGCGTTCGGTTAGGGACCGAGAGGTCGCAGGTTCGAATCCTGTCGCCCCGACTTTTCGAAAGGCGAAACGCCTTTCGAAACTTTTTTATACGTGTCAGTAGCTCAGCTGGGTGCGTAGAGATTTACAATTAAATATGTGTCAGTAGCTCAGCTGGATAGAGCAACGGCCTTCTAAGCCGTGGGTCGGGGGTTCGAATCCCTTCTGGCACATTAAAAATGATTTCGGGTGCAAAAGCACCCGAGATTATTTTTTATACTCAAAAAGAATTCAATCCCCTGGCCTGAGAAAGCTTAGAAGATCGGCCTTCTGAGCTGTGGGTCCTGCCCGCACCCGAAGGGTGCCGGCTATGGGTTCGAATCCCTTCTGGCACATTAAAAATGATTTCGGGTGCAAAAGCACCCGAAATTATTTTTTATACTCAAAAAGAATTCAATCCAATGGCCTGAGAAAGCTTAGAAGACCGGCCTTCAAAGCTGTGGGTCCTGCCCGCACCCGAAGGGTGCCGGCTATGGGTTCGAATCCCTTCTGGCATAAAACAATCAAACATTCTTTACATTCCACTCAAAAAGATGTATCATAAAAAGTACAAATCACACCAACAGGGAGGTTAGAGAAAATGGCAGATCAGATCACAAATTACAAATGTCCTGCCTGTGCGGGAAGACTCTTCTTTTCGGCAAAATCGGGCATGATGGAATGTGAATTCTGCGGCACCAAGTACACGGTGCAGGAGGCAGAGGAAATGTTTGCCGAAGCAGACGCTAAGGCGACTCAGGCAAAATCAGAGGCGGACGCAAAAGGCGAGGAATGGTCGGTGGACGCAGAACCGTGGAGAGAAGAAGGCATGAAATCATACACCTGCCCTTCATGCGGCGCGGTCCTTGTGTGTGATGACAATTTTGCGGCATCAAGCTGCCCGTATTGCGGCAATCCCACAATAGTTCCGGGACAGTTTGCGGATATGTTAAAGCCCGATCTTGTCATCCCCTTTAAACTTGAAAAACAGGATGCCCTTATAGCGCTGAAAAAGCATTACGGCAAAAAGTTCCTGCTCCCGCAGGCTTTTAAAAATGCCGATCATCTGGATGAAGTAAAGGGTGTATATGTACCTTTCTGGCTCTATGACGGAAAGGCTTTCGGCGACTGCACATACGAGGCTGTTAAGTCCGAGACCAAGCGTGCAAACGGAGAAGAGATCACCATCAAAGAATATTATAATGCAGAAAGACGTGGCACACTTGCTTTCGAAAAGATCCCTGCGGATGCATCCACAAAGATGGATGACAACCTTATGGAATCCATAGAACCATACAAGTATGAGGATCTTAAGCCCTTCTCAAAGGCCTACATGACCGGATATATGGCAGACAAATATGATGTCGAGGTGGAAGATAATGCACCAAGGGCAGTCAAAAGGGCCGAGCAGACGATAAAGGATGCATTAAAGGCAGATGTAAAGGGCTACAAAACAGTAACACCAAAGAAAGAAAACATAACAGTGAGCCGCGGAAACGCTTATTATGCAATGCTCCCCGTATGGCTTCTTACCACAAGATACAGCGGCAAACAATATACCTTCGCAATGAACGGACAGACCGGAAAAATGGTCGGCGATCTGCCGGTAAACAAAGGAAAAATGTGGGGAACCGTAGTAGCCGTGCTGGCAGCAATTTTTGGCATATGCTTCGGCCTTGCAAAGCTCTCTCTTCCCGTATCAATAGTTGCGGCCGTGGTCGGATCGCTCATCTGCCTTCTTATCTTAAGCAGCAGCATGAAGAGCGTTGCACATCAAAGAACCGCAACCAATTACATAGCCGAAGGTGGGCTGAACGTCGTTCATAGAAGCGATACCTTTGTAAGAAGAGAAGAAGAAAGAAAAACTCAGGGACAGTAAAAAAGACATGTATTCCCACTCAGGCTCTCGATCGTTTCGACGACTGCCGACCACTCCTTAATTGTAGCCGACGGTCGTTACTCCGAAGGTATTTCATGATCCGTTTGGGTTCTTTGTTTTTGTTGTGACTACATAATAACATACCAACCCTTGCAAAATCTTTGCAAAAAAAGCTTTTTTAAAAAAAAAATTAAAAAAAAAATCACTAAAAAAGAAGGGGCTGTTTTTTTACAGCCCCTTATATCAACCTCCTTTGCAAGAGCATAATGTGTAACCCTGTTTATTCAGCCTTCTTAACCCCGCTGTACTCCTCGATAAGGTTTACGATAACGTCGTGAAGCTTTTCTACATCGTGAGGTCCTATGATGGGCTTAAGATGTGATCCGCCGATGCCGGAATCGTCTGTAAGGAATACATATTCTCCGTCTGTCATGATGGAAAGAGAGCGTCCGAAAAGTTCTGTCTCCCTGTCGCTGCCGGAAGATACTACAGGAATAAGGTGTATGCCCTGTCTTGCTGCAGATGCTATGGAAGCCTTAAGGCTTTCTTCAACGCCATAGTGAGGCGGAGCGTCAAAGATAAGGAATGCGATCTTAACGGCGTCCTTATCCCATTCTTTTGAATTGATAGTCTCATCAAGGATCGTATGAACTGCTTCGGGGAAGTCACCGCCGCCGTCCGCACATTCTGCGTTAAGGAGATCCTGAAGCTCTTTTACATTCGTGCTGAAAGGATTTGTGCGTGTAACATATTCATCACCTTCATCACGGTAGAAGTTCATTGAATATGCTATATTCTTAACAGCTACATCTTCCATGATCTTTGAAAAATCGGCCTGAAGATAGAGGAGCTCATCGGACATAGAGCCTGTTGTATCAAGAATGAACATTACCTGTGTCTTATCATAAGTCTTTGATGTGCCGTTTATCTTAATTTCAACATCCTCGCCTGTAGACTGCTGCTGTTCGTTTTCCTTTGAATAGTGGATCACCTTTATTCCGTTATCTGTTCCGTCAAAGCAGATCTGCTCTGAAGGGTCATAGACCTTTACGGTGCATGCAAGATCATCGATGGAGTTAAACAGATATGCGTATCCTTCCGCATTTGTTACTGCGCTCCAGATGACTCTTTCGTCAGTGTCAAGCGTTACAAGGTCGACTCTGTAGCCTGCAAGAGCGGAGTCGTCTTCTTTTGAAAGAAGATGCACAGCGCTTCTGTTTGTGGGATCGATATCAAATACGGGGAATTCAATGGTATTGGTACTTATAAGATTCTTAAAGAATCCCCAGTTCTTGTTGTCATTCCATCTTCCTGCGGTAAGGAGGAAAGGCTCTACCGGTATTTCGGGGCGGGGCTCTACGATAGGGTCAACTATAGGCTCGCCCGGATCATCTATCGGTATTTCGGGATCGATTGCCGGTTCGGGTATGGGTTCATATTCGATTTCGTGGCTTACCTTTCCGGAATCATCGATAATAGAATCTATGGGCTTTGCGGGAGAGACGATATCCTCGGCATAGTGGTTTACTTTTTCTGAAACATCCGGCTTTAAAGATGCCTTTTCATCAGATGGGTATACATCACGCGCGGAAGTATCTGCCTTGCTTGAAGCGGATGCGGGTGCGTCGTAGGGTGCTGTCTTTTCGTCCTTGGCCGTTACAGGAACGGTAAGGGTGGAATCGCGTCCCGGGTCCGTATCGCCCATGGCAACGGAGGAATCGTTCTTGGTTTCGGGAGTGAGATTTCCCGCAAGGTACTGACCGCCCACAAACACGCCTGTCACAACTGCGGCAGCAGCGCCGGACCATGCAAGAGCCTTTTTGATACCGCCGTTCTTCTTAGGCGTCACATTATCTCCAAAGCCTTCTTTTTCACCTATTACAAAGCCTTCTTTTACGCTTTTGTCATATTCGGCAAGATACTTGTCATCGATGTTGTTCATCGCTTCGAGCATCTTTTCGCCACCGTTCTTTAAATTTTTGTTATCTTCTTTACTCATATCCTGTAACCTTCCTTTTCCAGATATTTTTTCATTGCATTCCTTGTCCGCATCAGAGACATGCGAACGCCTGCCTTGCTGATCTTAAAAGTTGCCGAAAGTTCAGCGTCGCTTTTTAAATGGAAGTAGCGTCCTACGAATAAAAGCCGGCTCTCTTTTTTCTGTGTATCCAGAAACTTGTTTATAAGCCTTGTCAGCTCTCTTTCTTCAAAGATGTCTTCCGTGGTACTGCTGTCAGGGATTATTTCCGAAAGTTCGTCTACCGCAGCTTCATATTCGCTGCCGCCCCGCTTCAGGGTGTTGTCATGCCTAAGCCTTGTTATAGCCTGATTTCTGGCCACGCGGCTGATATAGGCGCTGAAGTTTTCGGGCTCATCGGGGGGGATACGGTTCCACAGCGCAAGCCACACATCATTTGCAACTTCTTCGGCATCATTGTGATTACGAAGTATGTTTTCGGCAACGGATGTTGTCAGCACGCCGTATTTTTTAAGCGTTTCCCCGATGGCAGTCTCATTACGGGCCCTGTACAATTCTATGAGCTGCTTATCGTCCATAAATTTCTCCCTTCGATTCTTGGCCTCTTAAATCGGCCTTTCACTACATATGTAGCTTTTTGATGCGGTTTTGTAACAGAAAATTTAAAAAATGAAAAAATAATTGGATCTGCCCGGAAGGTTACACCGGGCATCTTAAATATATAACATAATCCAAAAGAAAAAAAGCTATCTGCTTGAAAAATGAGTAAAAAAAAACTATAATAATACGGTATGGATCAAGGAAATATTTCATTGGCGCTGAGGCAGGCGCTGCGCCAATGTTTGCTGTGCCTGCGGTAAAGAATATAAAATGAAACGTAGAATTAGCGGAATTTATATATTGGCTGCAATGATCTTATCTGCCTGCGCGCAAAGCGATAGCAGCGAAGAACAGGTTTCTTCCTATATAGATAAGACCACGCTTCCGGTAACTGAGGCGGGAATAAAAATTGAAACGATCTCCGAAACAACCATCGAGGGTGCTGCCGCCATAAAAAGCAGCGAGGCGGAATCAGAGGAAGATTCATCATTCCCCGTGATCATCCCCACCGAAACGGAAGAACCCCCGATCGTCCAAACCGAAGAAGAACCTGAAGACCCTGCATCAGAGGATGTATACGGCTTAAGGGCAATGAAATACCTTAAGACCATAGTAAATCAGTTTCCACAAAGAGTATTTGCGGACGGAGGCTCTGTGACATGCGGTAACTGGCTCGTCTCAAGTCTTGGTTCCTTTGGGTACGAAGTGAACATCCACGATTTTTACCGCGGCGATGTGCACGGAAGAAATATAATCGCAGAAAAGAAAGGCGCATCCGAAAAAGTAATAGTATTGTGCGCCCATTACGACAGCGTAGATACGGAAGGGTGCGATGACAACGGTTCGGGCGTTGCGGCTGTTTTGGAAGTTGCCGGCAGAATGGCAGAGGAAGAAACGCCCTACACCTTAAGATTCATCTTCTTTGATGACGAAGAGGAGGGTTACATAGGCTCAAGGGAATATGTAAACGACAACAGAGCCGAGGTGACGCAGAATGTTATCGCTGTCATAAATGTAGACTGCATCGCGGGCGGTGATATCAGATATATCCACGGCGGGACAGAGGACGGAAAGCAGACGGAGCTTCGTGACCTTGCACTTTCAAAGGCTGAAGAACTTGGCCTTGGCATGACCACGCATCCGGAGGTTAAAAACATTCCGGCGGGCACAAGATACTGGGGGAGCGATCAGCACTATTTTGCAGAGGCAGGCATACCCTACATCTATCTTGAGGCCAATATCTACTCGGATGAGGCTGCAGACGGCAATCCCGTTCACTATCAGACAGCCGACCCCAATGTAAAGAACGGCCAGATAATGCACAGTGCCTATGATGAATTCTACACCCTCGCGGGCATATTTCCGGGCAGGATGGAAGAGCACTTCAGGTGCTATGTGACTCTTATGATGGAAATTTGCAAAATGACTGATTTGTAAAAGGTGAATGAAATATTTCTTATTTAAGTGTTTTTTTCGTGTTTTTTTTATATTGTTAACAAAAGCCTTTTGTGATATAAAACAAGAGGCTTTTAATTTTGGGCAAAAATGATACGTTTGGGGAGGCAGATATAAAAATGAGTCAGAGAATGATCACTGTAAATGACCTTGGGGCAAAGCACCGCAATTTCGTTGCGGAGCTTGTTCAAAAAGCATGTTCTTATGAGAGTTCCATCTATCTGCAGTATGACAACAAAAAACTTAATGCGAAGAGCATAATGGGTGTTATGAGCATGAAGCTCTGCCCGGGCATGAATTTCACAGTGCTTACAGAAGGCACTGATGAATCGGCGGCGCTTGACGGTATGGTCGATTTCTTCGCCTGACGACAATATGACGATGGTTATTCAAGGTTTCCCTTATCGTAAGAGGGAAATCTTTTTTTTACAAATCTAAAATAATAATAAAAAAGGGGCTTGCATGATCTCACCGGTTATGCTATAATCCCAATCGTGGTTATATGAGATCTTCGCGAATCACCCATCGGCGGAGATAAGATTCATTAACCCCTCCTTGTGTTACCGGCCGTGTGCCGGAATATTATCTCTATTTAAGACAGACCTTATGGGAATGATCGGCCCGCAAATGGTCTGTCTTTTATATGCTTTTTTGCGGGGGGAGTAGGACTATATAGTGTTTATAAATTAGTACAAGCACTAAATATGGTAGATGTGACGAAAATTTGCTCTCATTTTAGTGCACATTTACACGAAAAATGTCTTGCATAAATTTATAGATTGTTTATAATACTAGATGTTGAACCTTTGTTTTAAGGAAAACACAACATCTAGTATTTTTATGGGATAAAAAGGGGACAGAAAATGAACATTATCAAGAGAAGCGGAAAAGAAGCAGTTTTTGATCGCTCAAAGATCCGTGCGGCTGTCATAAAGGCAAATGAGTCCGTATATAAGGACCATCGTCTCACCACCGCAGAGATCAACAGGATCGTTGACATCGTTACCGATAAATGCGAGGGGATGAATCGTGCAGCGAATGTCGAAGAAGTACAGGATATGGTAGAGGAAGAGCTGATGCGTGCAGGCGCCTATCAGATCGCAAACCACTATATAACCTATCGTTACCGCCGTGCTCTCGTTCGTCAGGCAAATACGACCGACGAACAGATATTAAGCCTTATCGAATGCAGCAACGAAGAGGTAAAGCAGGAAAATTCCAACAAGAACCCTACCGTAAACAGCGTTCAGCGTGACTATATGGCAGGTGAGGTGTCAAAGGACATCACAAAGAGATTCCTCCTTCCCAAAGACATCGTAAAGGCACACGAAGAAGGCATAATCCATTTCCATGACTCGGACTATTTTGCACAGCATATGCACAACTGCTGCCTTGTAAACTTAGAGGACATGCTGCAGAACGGAACGGTTATCTCAGAAACCATGATCGATAAGCCCCACAGCTTTTCGACAGCCTGCAACATTGCGACTCAGGCAGTAGCTCAGATCGCAAGCTCGCAGTACGGCGGCCAGTCGATCTCTCTTTCACACCTTGCGCCCTTCGTTCAGATAAGCAGGGACAAGTTCCGTCAGGATGTCAGAGAAGAATTCGAAGAAGAAGGTCTTGAGGTAACGGACGATATCATAAACGATATCGCAGAAAAGCGTGTACGCCGCGAGATCAAGCAGGGCGTTCAGATGATCCAGTATCAGGTCATAACCCTCATGACAACAAACGGTCAGGCTCCCTTCATCACGGTCTTCATGTACTTGAATGAGGTACCGGACGGCCAGACAAAAGATGACCTTGCACTTATTATAGAAGAAATGCTCCGTCAGCGTATACAGGGCGTAAAGAATGAAAAGGGCGTTTACATAACCCCCGCATTCCCCAAGCTCATCTACGTTCTCGAAGAAGATAACATAAAAGAAGGAACCAGGTTCTGGGAGCTCACAAAGCTTGCGGCACAGTGTACAGCAAAGAGAATGGTTCCGGATTATATTTCCGAAAAAGTCATGCTTGAAAACAAAGTCGACGCAAACGGAGAGGGCCACTGCTATACATGCATGGGCTGCCGCTCATTCCTCACACCTTATATCGACGAAAACGGAAATCCCAAGTATTACGGCCGCTTCAATCAGGGCGTTGTAACACTTAATCTTGTGGACATTGCATGCTCATCGGGCGGTGATATGGATAAGTTCTGGGAGATAATGGACGAAAGACTTGCTCTTTGCTACCGTGCTTTAATGTGCCGCCACAAGAGGCTTCTCGGCACAAAGTCGGATGTTGCACCCATTCTCTGGCAAAACGGAGCGCTTGCGCGCCTTAAAAAGGGCGAGACCATAGACAAGCTTTTGTTTGGCGGTTATTCCACCATTTCCCTTGGCTATGCCGGCCTTTGCGAATGCACCAGATACATGACAGGCAAGTCACACACGGATCCCGAGGCAACGCCTTTTGCCCTTGAAGTCATGAGATATTTAAACAAGGCCTGCAAGAGATGGAAGCTCGAGAACAATATCGACTTCAGCCTTTACGGCACACCTCTCGAATCCACCACTTACAAGTTTGCAAAATGCCTCCAGAAGCGTTTTGGAATCATCGAAGGTGTTACAGACCGCAACTATATCACAAACAGCTATCATGTACATGTAACGGAAGAGATCGACGCATTTAAGAAGCTTGAATTCGAATCACAGTTCCAGAAGCTTTCTCCCGGCGGTGCCATCAGCTATGTAGAGGTTCCCGACATGAAGAACAACTTAGACGCTGTTCTTTCCGTAATGCAGTTCATCTACGACCACATCATGTACGCAGAGCTCAACACCAAGAGCGACTACTGCCAGTGCTGCGGCTACGACGGCGAGATCGAAGTCGTTGAAGACGACCAGGGCAAGCTCATCTGGAAATGCCCCAACTGTGACAACACAGATCAGAGCACATTGAATGTTGCCAGAAGAACCTGCGGCTACATCGGAACCCAGTTCTGGAACCAGGGCCGTACCCAGGAAATAAAGGAAAGAGTGCTGCACCTCTGATAAAATAAAAATATACTATAACACCCAAGGGGCTGTAAAAAAAACAGCCCCTGTTTTTATGTGAACAAACGGAATCAATAAATAATATGAGCCGTAGTAATTTATCAAAGATATGGGCGATGTTACTGCAGTTGGCGCAATGCTTGCCTGCGACAGCGTGATGGCAAATGATGCTCCGGGGGAAGGCGAATTAGACGACTGCATGAGCCTTGGCGCAGCATTGGCCTGAAGTATACAGATTTTTATATAAGGACAGAATACATCCCGCCTATATACACATTGACATATTGTTTCCGATATCGTACAATCGAAACAGGGAGTAAACTATACAAGGGGGGATGTTATGAGACTGAAACGAATAATTGCAGCGGCAGTTTCCGCAGGTATGCTTTTGCCGTCATGCCTTGCAGCCTATGCGGCAGATCCTTTTCCGGTCGCTGAATATGAATCTGAAGGCAGGTCAATATATATCGGTGATAAGGCGGACATGGAGCTGTCAGATTTTTCAGCCCGTGCCAAGGCGGGGTATGTGGCAGCGACATATCTGGAATACGAAGGCACAGTACATGGCGAAACTGCCATAAAGCAGACTGCCCATCTGAAGCTCAGGCTTCCGGAGGGCTACAAGGATTTCCTGGCCGAAAACGACATAGACAAGGGCTATGGCTTTTCATGCGGGGAAGAAAAATCATATTCCAAAGACATTTATTACGAGGACAGAGACACTACTGTGTACAATAATTATGTCTGGAATACCGTGACCCAGTCCTTGAAATACAACATATCGACAAGCTATTTCAAAAAAATGAGCGGTTCGATGGATGAGGAGCTTGAAAAACTTAAGAAGGGCTTCGACAGTACTGTTGCCGCACACTGGGGCGAAAACTGGATGAATGATAATCCTGCCGGAATCGAGCCGGTGATCGTTGAAAGAGGAGAAGACGGCAGCGCATATATTGCCTATCATCACCAGGAGTATGAAAAACGTGATATTTCCGCTGAAGTCAAAGGTCACGGCATGGTAAACGGCTTTGCAGAGATAGTCAGGGATAACATGGAATACTTCTGCCTGAATGTGATCCCGGGGACGCCCTACTATTGCTATACGGAGGTTTGGATGCAGGGCGCAACGAATGCATTTATATACGAGCCTTCAGACACCGAATACGTCCCCACATTCGAAGCCTTTAAGCAAAAGGAAAAGGAATTTGTCGCGCTTGATTTTGGAAGGCAGCTTGCGTTAAACAAAGATCTTATCGAGCTTGAATGGCTCGATCCGGAAATATTTGCAATTGATTCCGAAACAGAAGCAGACCGTCCGACAGAGCCTTCGGAAGCGCAGACCATGGAGGTCGAACACACTCAGGCGGCCATAAAGGATGCAGGCGAGGACAGCGGTGTGCTCATCCCGGCATTGATCGTTGTCGGTGTTATCGCAGTGGGCGGCGCAGGCGCGGCCATAGCTCTTAAAAAGAGCAAAGACAGCGAAAGGGATGATAAAGACAATAAGAATTACAAGATGTTCATAAACAAATCCTTTGGCGACACCATTCCAAGGGGCAGCAAAAACGTAAAAGTAGGCGCACGAATAGCCCAGGTGGACTCATCAGGCAATGCTTTAGACCGGGACGACCTTACCGCAAAGATAACCGCCGGCGGCAAGGGCATGATAGTTAACAGCCTTCTTATGAACGGCCGGTATATGGAAGCCACACTTGAGGTCCCTAAAGATCTGCTTGGAAATACAGCTTCGGTCACATTTAGATACACAGGAAAGGGCGGAAGCTTTTCAAATACCGTCGAATTCAAGGTGTCAGACGGAGTCACGCTTAAGTTTACAAACGAGCCTTCTAAAGACGGGCTGTTTACGCCGCAGGGCAGCGAATACGAAATAGAAGCCATATCCGGCGACGGCTTTACGTATGAGGCATATTTCATGCTGACAGATGCAGTAGAGCCTGCAAAGCTTTCCGACATATCCGCGGGCAGAACAGACGGCTTTGATGTAAGCTTTGAAGAAACGGGCTATCAAAATGTCTTCAAGGTTTTGTTAAAGAACAATACTGCGCCGGCAGAAGATGACATTTTTGCCGAACCTGTTAAAAAGGGCATCGACATAAATGTAAACATAAAGGACCAGGATAAGCCGGCTGCAGGCTACATAGGCGTAACACTTTACAAGGAAGGGCTGTCGATATCATCCCGTCAGGCAGGTAAAAAGAATGACATAAAATATGTCGGTGTTCAGGCCTACGAAAAATCCTATGTCGGCGATCTTGACAATAACTGGCAGGTTTCGGAAATATCCTTTGTCCTTGCGGTAAAGGGAGACGGCAGGGCAGAGATAGATCCCGCCGGAGCCGAATACACCTTTGAAAAGCTTAAAGGTGCGGGAGGCATGGGAAGCAGCGCCTCCGCCGAAGAATCCCTTGCAAAGAAGTACGAATACAAAGAAGAAACGGGCGAGCTTGGCGGCAGGTTCACATATACCTTTGAACCCAATGCCACGCTCTGCGAGCCTGAAGACGGCACATTCTTTATGGTGATGCTTCCCGTCAGCTGCACGCAGGCCGGCAAAAATTACAAGGCGGATATTCCGTTAAGGCTTATGGGCAAGATCCCCGACCCTTATGAGGGCTGGGACGAAGAATACAAAAAGCTGAAGGAAAGAATAGAAAAATATTCGCTTCCCGAAGACAGACAGAAATGGGAGGAAAGGCTCGACGAGCTTGTTCTCGACCCCAAATGTTCAACGGCTCAGCTTCGCCTTACCAGCAAGCTGATCGTAAGAAACTATATGCGTTACTGGCTTGTCGAAAGCGTTGATGCGCGAAACGAAGCCGAGCTGTATGACGGGATAATAACACAGCTTGAATGGCTGAAATTCTTCGGCGACTGTGCATTTTCGATCCTTGTTACGCTTTATGCCGGCCCGGTGGCAGAAGCAATAATATCCCCTGCAAAGGATTTTGCCACTCAGGCAATAGGCGAGCTTTTCGCTGCGTTAAATCACGGTGAAAAGATCGACGCGTCAATAGTGGAGCGCTTTGAGTTTGCCAAGAATCTTTCCGCGGCAGGCGATAATCTTGTCGCAAACAATATAAAACTGACAAACTGGAAACAGGCCGCCGCTACACTTGGTGCATACCTTGTCTACTCATCCATCAAAAATTACATAAAAAAGCTGAATGACTCGGGCGAATCAGACCTTTACGGTGCCCTTGTAAACGGCTTTACGGACATGACCACACAGGCGTTTAAAGCCTATGCGTCAAAGATGTTTGAGATGTGGATGAAGAATTCGAAGACCTTCCAGAAAAAGATCGGCCCTTGGATAACAAAGTATTTCAAAGAGACAAACTTCAATAACCTGCAGATGCAATATAACAACTGGCAGCAGCTAAGCGGCGATATTGCGCTTAAGGATGCCGCTGTCGTGACCATGGAACTGACCGAGGTATTAAACAAGTACCTGACAGAGCTCGTCGGGCTTCTTGCGGCCAAGGCTCAGGAGATCGTGGATGAAAACACCAAGACATCGTCCGGCTTTGCGATAGCCGAAAACGGTTCTATCACCTTCTCATTTACGATGCAGGCCTTCAGAAGCAGAAATTATCTTGTGGTATTAAACCTTAACAGCATACTTACAAATCTGTCCTGCCCGCTGTTTGGCTGGCTTTATGACATGATCTTTGCACAGGTTCCGGTAGCGGCCTCGGTGGTTCAGCCGCCGAAAGACCCGCCGCTGCCGCCTGAAAAAAAATAAGAGAATTAAAGAAAAAGGGGCTGTAAAAAAACAGCCCCATATAGTAAATGCAAGACAGCGTCTCTATGATCTATTTGCAAAGCTGGACTGTCGTGAGCGACCGATCTTCACGGTGAAAAGCGGCGGTG
>JAEEGF010893543.1_pt1 | contig 42644 bp, 33 predicted proteins | sample 9134171 | NCBI WGS metagenome assembly JAEEGF01 (sample SAMN16246542, study PRJNA631951) | gut metagenome | biome: gut microbiome; feature: rumen; material: AP-attached | host: Bos | place: Iran: Karaj | collected 2018-10 | reverse complement strand
GCAGTCTTCAACCTATTGGGATTAAACAAGCGTGTGCAGAGCGGGCCGGGCTGAAGAGCGAAGCCCAAAACGTCCTGGCTCGGGGGCCGGCAGGCTACTTCTTGTCAGGCTGAAAGAAAACTCGCTATCGCTCAGACATTCTTTCATCTTTTTCTTCCAAGAAGCAGCTTGCCTCTGAAGACCCCCTCGTGCGGAATGTTTTAGGCTTTCTCTCTTCAGCCCTCCCAATCCGGCACAGATGGAATTCCTTTTGGCAACAAGAGGATAGTTGTGCAAGTGCCGGACTATTTTACTCCAAAAATCAGCATTAGCCTACATGCCTACACGATTTTGTGCCTGAGACCTGATGGTTATCGCGTTTTTCGCTCCTTCAAGCCTACACTAAGCCTACACTAAGCCTACACTAAGCCTACACTAAGCCTACACTAAGCCTACACGTTGTTAGTTGACAGTTGACAGTTCACTAACCACTAACCACTAATCGCTAACCACTAGTTACTATCTGATAGCCAGGGAGCAAGATTGAAGCAACGTACTTGCAAGTTTTATGCCTCTTACAAGTAAGGAAATTCTCTAGAGAATTTGCTGGTATTCACGTTGAATACGTTTTGCAACTACGTTACTTAGCAGAAAATTCTCTAGAGAATTTAAAAGTATGATATAAGGGAACTATTTTCAAACAGGTTAATTGGTTTCTGTAAGTACGTTATTGCCCATTTTTATGTAGGCTCCGTGTAGGCTTAGTGTAGGCATCGTGTAGGCTTAGTGTAGGCTTGAAGGAGCAACAATCCCGATAACCATCGTCATTTTCAGATATTTTGTGTAGGCATGTAGGCTTGAATGAGATTTTGTTTTGTCAACCAAAATCAGTACACCTCACACACTCGCAGGATTCTTCACTCTTCATTCTTCATTCTTCACTTTATAATACGCATCCCATTCTTTCTGGACTTCTTGCCAGTCAATGGCATCGCCGCTGGCTATTGCCTCTGCCTGACGGGCTGCCTCATCACGGGCCTTGTCACGGGCACGTTTGGCCTTCATGGCCTCGATGGTAGCATCGTCCAGGATAAGGATTCGCTGTCTGCGGATACATTCCTGCAGCTCGTCATAGCCGAAGGCTTTTCCCTGCACGTTGAAGTCGGAGATATTGAACTCATAATCTACGCGCAGCGTGTGCCTGATCATCTTCTGCTGATAGCGGGTTCCGGCATTCTTCAGCTTCAGCAGTTTGCCTATCTTGTCTATTTCCTTCTGTGAGAATTTGTTACGTCCCATATTATCGTGTTCTATTTCTGTACAACGGATACCACGCTCTTGGCAGGCAGGGTAATTTGTGTGACGGGTGCCTGGCTGCTGCTTCTTATACCTATTATATAATCATTACTGCTGTTGTTGCTCAGCAGCAGGGCATACGTCCCGTCCGGGTTCCGGAAGGTGGAGTATAACAGTCCGTCCTGTGCCTGGGATATGCTGTTGCCTATCCTGTACGCTCCGGCCTTTACTGCCTGGGCAGCATGGCAGATGAGGTAGTAATGACTGTTGTAGTGAAGGGTGCTGTAATCATGCTGGTCGATGTCGATAGCGCCCATGCAGGTGGTACAGGAACCGGCTTCGCGAGTATAGGGGCCGTAGTTCAGGTCGAGCATAAAGTTCCATACAATGGTGGCCCTGCAACCCCGGTTAATCAGATGGATAAGCAGGCGGTTGAAGTCATCCACAAGGCGTTTACTGAGGTTCCGGCCATCGTTCCATTTGCCGATGGAGGTTTCCGTGAAGATCTGCTCCATACGGGGAGCCTTCTCTTGTATGTCGTCCATCTCGGTACATCTCCCTCCGTAGTCGTGCCAGGCGCAGCCCTTCACCAGTTCGTAACCGGGCATGGCGGGGTTCAGCATATTGTATATCTGTATGGGGTAGTCCGTCTCTTCCTGCTTGTCGTCATAATTGAAGTTGTGGTCGAAGACGTATATCTTTGTCTTCAATCCGGCCTCATGGAAGGCGGGCGCCAGATGAGCGATGAAATCGGCCTCTTGCCTGGCGCTTATATAGGTTGAGGCGCAGTTGCCGGCACTCAGCGGCTCGTTCTGCGGTGTTACGGCATAGATGTTGATGCCGTAGGTCTTCATTACCTGGATGAACTTGACAAAGTATTGTGCGTAGGCCTGGTAATAGTCGGGGTTCAGCACGCCGCCTGCATAATGGTCCCAGGGGGAAGCGTCGGTAACACTCTTTTGCTTCATCCATCTGGGAGCCGTCCAGGGGGCAGCCATAATCCTGATGTCGGGATTGATGGCCAATACCTCTTTTATTATAGGAATTACATAAGTGAGTTCATCATCGTGCAACTTAAAGTTAGCCAGCAGGTTGTCAGCGGGCCCTTTCTTGTCACAATAGGTATAGCACTGGCTCGAGAAGTCGGAGCAGGCAATGCTCATGCGGACGTAATTTACCCCGAATCCATCGGTTTTTGAGAAGGTCCTGGCCAACAGGTTGTGCCTGTCCCTGGGCGTCATTCTCATCAGATTATAGCAGGCGGAGTAGGTGAGGGCAAAGCCGAATCCGTCCATTGTCTGGTAGTTCTGTTCGGGATCCAGCGTAATGATGCTGTTGGCCGCTCCACGGGCCGTGCCCGGTTTAACGGTTTGCTTTCTCAGCAGTACCTTGCCGTCGGCACTTGTTGTTGTAACCTCAAACGTGTTCTTCGGAAAGGCAATTCCGCAAACTGACAGCGTCAGTAAAAGAGAAATCAGTCTAATTTTCATCTGGTATTATGTTTGTGGATGATTATCCGGCATAACTGTGCATACCGCCCAGCAGGAAGTTGACTCCAAAGTATGTCATCAGCAGGCAGGCGAAGGCAAGTACGGAGTAGATGCGGTAGTTGCGTATGCTGTTGAGCCAGGGCAGGCTTTTGCTGTGCAGGGGTACGCTATATACCAGTAATGTGATAAGGGCCCAGCTTTCCTTGGGGTCCCAGCTCCAGTAGGTTCCCCATGATACGTTGGCCCACAGGGCACCCAGGAAGATGCCTGTGGCCAGCAGGAATACGGCCGGCCTGAGCACGCTCCGTCTGATGATGCTTACTACCAGCAGGATATAGCTCAGCATAATGGTTCCCACGTGAACTACCAGGAAGGGGGAACGCAATATGGGAACCAGCGGACTTCTGCAGATGGCTATGACCATATAGGAGGCCATGACTGTTCCGCAGAAAGCCAGTAGGATGGTGGGGAGTGAAGAGCGAAGAGCCCCTTCTGACATCTTACATCTTACATCAGACTTCTTACATCTGACCGAAACCCATATCATGCTAATGGCCAGCATCAGGTAGCCGGCGTATGTGATGGCTGTGCCCCAGGGGTCGTAGCTGATGGTAAACACGCTTCCCGCATCGTCATCGTCAAAGGAGGTCTGGTAGATACGGTAACCCTTGGCTCTGCCGATGTTGTTCATGGATATGGTTGTCTCCTCCTTTCCCTCACGGGTGGAAATAAGCACATGGCTCACATAGTCGGCGGGAGTGACTCCGTCGGCATCGTATTGTACCTCAAAGTTGCGCAACGCCAGATAGAAGGGCAACTCCTCGGTCAGGACATAGGCTCCCTGTTCGTTCTTGGTCCAGTAAGTGCATACTGCCTCCCCCTCGCGCAGATGAACCATTCCGCGCCGGCTGGTAAGGTGTGTTGTCAGCGCCCCCGCCAGGATTACCAGGAAACTGATGTGCAGCAGGAATACGGCCGGCTGCTTCCACATCTTCCTTCTGTACATCAGGTAGCAGCCGCTAACGGCCAGTAATCCCCACAGGGCAATAAACCACCAGGCACCGTACACATGCTGGTGGGCATAGTCGGTGCCGAAGTGATTCTCGATGACAGTTGCGGCGGCTATGCCGACCACAATCATAAATAACAGTACAAAGGGCAGTTTAGAAGTTGCGGAACCTTTCATTCACTTTTTCTTTAACGGCTATGCACTCCATCTCCACCAGCCAGGTGGGACGGCATACAGGAGCCAGCGTTATTACAGTAGGTATATGGGGGAAGCGTTCGGCAAACAACTGCCTTACCACCTCGTAGTCAGCCGTATCACGCAGATATACCACTATCTGCATCACATCCTCCCAGCCGGTCTCTCCTTCCTTCAGCAGCGCCTCCACATTCTCCCACATCCGTTGGGTCTGCAGGACGATATCGCCTACGTGAACCACCTCGCCTTTGTTGTTGATGCTGGCCGTTCCGGAGATAAAGACATGTTCCCTGTCGCCGTATTCCACAACGGTTCCGCGTTCGAAGGTGACCCCGTATTCATAAGTGGGGTTCAGGTGCGTGGGGGCATACAGATAATGCTGCTGCTCGGGTTCCAGTCCTGTTATGGCGTAGGTCCCTAATTGTACCAGTGCCTTTGTGTCGGCCGGCGAGCCTCCGATTCCCGTGCTGCTGATGTAATGGGTCTTTTCTGTCAGTCCCTGCTGGATAAAGTTCTCCCTTCTGGCAACCACCAGGCCGTGATAATTGGTGTCAACATCACGGACAAAGAACCAGGTGCGGATGCAGTTTTCCGCCAGTGTGGCATTGAACTTGCTTAGCATGGCCTCGTATTCAGTCAGCAGTTCCTCTGTCTGACGGGCGCTGTCGCCTTGGTTTTTTACCATTCCCATCTTCCACAGATGCCGGTATCCGTTGTGTGACACTACTACGGCCCCATTCTGTTCCTTCACCTCTACGCCGCTTTGCAGATACAGCCATGCGGCAATCTTAGTGCCGTCCAGCGGCTGTTGCTGTATCAGGCTGACAGATATGTTCTTCTGCTGGCGCATCAGCGGCTGCTGATTGGTGCTGTCAGACAGGAAGTAGCGTTTCATTATATATTGGGCGCCCCAGAATTCAGGCATTCCTGGCAGACGGTCTTCTGCCTCGTAGAGTCTGCCAAGTTGTTCCCCGAAGGGCAGTTGATTGTTGTTGACGTGCAATATTACATGCCACTCCGTTACCCCCTCTTTGGGTTCGTAAGCGGCTACTTCTGCGGTTACTTCAAGTTCCTCAAATTGTAGTTTTCTATAATTCATGGGTACAAAAGTACAAAAAAATCGACTAAATTAAGGATGAATGAATAATTTATTCATTATTCTCCCCTAAATTGTTTATCCACTCGTCAATGAGCGTTCTGACCTCGTTCTGGTTTTCCTTGAACTGATTGCTCAGAATCTCGGTATGGTTCATGTGCAGGTTGTTCTCGCCTCCCTCTGACAGAATCTGATGAATGAGCGACTGCTCGGGGATGCCGCCTGCCACACGCATCATGCCTTCCTTGCGGGTGCTGGGCTTATTCACCAGCTGGCTGTAGGCCTTCTCCCTGATCAGGCTCAGACCGGCGGCTCCCGCCCCTCCGTTCCCTCCGTGACATTGTATGCAGGCCTTGTCAAACAGTCCCGTCTGCAAGGCGCTGAAACGTCTGACGTCTATGTTGCCTACATCCAGGCGTATGGTGTCCTTTTCATCGGTGAAATCGTCCATATTGACACTGGCCAGGGTTATGATACGTTCACGCAGGCGGTTGGTGATGACCAGCTCTACGGTGTTGATATCCTCTCCGATATTGGACTGAATCAGCTCCACCCTTGTGCCGTCCGGCGTGGTGTTGGGGATGGTACGTACCACCTGGGCATAGTTGTTTCCTGTGCTGAAACCGGCCAGTGACACGGCATATTTGCTTTCCCATGAGCTGATACCTGTGAAGGTACCCGTAAGTTTCACTATGTGTCCGCGGTCGGATGTGGCATACGACTGCTCGGCAATATCCCCTGAGTCGCAGGAAACAAGGGGTAAAGTGAAAAGCGAGAGAGTGAAAAGTGAAAAATATATGATTCTTCTATGCATCGTAAATCTCTTAAAAACTGAACTGAAGTTGAACAGAACCGTAGTGTGTGGATATGCCTAGGTCATCATTGTCGCGGTCCAGCTGGGTCTTATGACCATACCTTCCAGTATATTGGTACATGGCCGAGAGTTTCAGATGAACTTTGGGCACATAGTAGTTGCACACTACGGCGGGCATATTCAGGAATCCGTCCTTGGTGGTGCCGTTGCGGTCCATAAAGTCATAGCGCACACCCAGCTGAACGGCTGGTGTCACGAAGTAACCCACCTGTGCATAGGCTCCCCAATAGTTGAATGTATCCTCTATCTTCTGACGTTTGGTAAAACCAACGTGCATCCAGTAACCCTCGGCTCCGAAGTACCAGCGGTTCAGAAGCATCGAGAATTCAGCTCCCAGCCGGGCATCGTTGGTACTCTCGCTCTCGCTCTCCACATTCAGTCCGCCGCTGATACCGAACAGCATGTGTCTGCCCTTCAGCATCTTGGCATTACCCTGTGTGGCAGGCATCTGTCCCCAGGGCATGAAGGTAATCCTGCCGGCATACAACAGGGCCGGGATGTGCCAGTCGTCCGAGAATGTCTTGGTGGCGCCGTTTACCGACGAACCGCTGCCGTTCCACAGTCCTGCCTCATACCCTATCATCCAACTGTCCTGCCTCTTGTTCAGCTTGGCTACACCATGGAATTCCACGCCTATGTCGAAGCCCGTTCCTATATTGGGTGTAACGGCATTCAATACATGAGGCATGATGGTGGAGGTGGTGAGCGAAGAGGGCAGTACAGGGAATAGTGTCTCGCCCAGGGTAGTCAGGTAGGCGTGTGTGAAAGGTGTCTTGAATTTACCCACACGGAAGCGGGCCTCAGGTTTGATCTGATAGTCCACCCATGCCTGCTGCAGGATGTCGGCACCCTTTGCTGCCGCATTGATGGACAGGTTGTAGTCGAGCCGGCCGAAGGTCTTGCCGGTGAAGCCCAGGATGGCATAGGGAATGGCAAAGCCCGAGTTGGCCACATTGTCCTGGTTATAGGCCTTGTCCAGCCCCTCGTCGTCATAGTAGTTCACCTGTCCGCGTGTCTGCAGGAACAGGTAAGGTTTGAATACAAACTTGCCGTTCTTGGACTGCAATGTGAATCCACGGTCGTCGGCAATGCCCAGCACGCCATTCTCCATGTCTATGTTTGGCGCATCCTGTGCATAAACAAAATTGCAGAAGAAGCAGAGGAGTAGAAACCCCATCCCCAATCCCCTCCCGAGGGAGGGAGACATGTTGGTTCGTATATTATTTTTCATCTCTTTTGTGTTTAATATTTGTAGATTAATTTGTTTTGTGAAAGTTTCCCTCCCTCGGGAGGGTAAAGGTGGGGTCTTTATAGTGATTCCAGGAACTTGATCAGTGCTGTCCGGTCATCCTTGTGCATCTTCTTGAAAAGGTTCTTGGATGCCTCGCCCTCACCGCCATGCCATAGGATGGCTTCTTGCAGGTTACGGGCCCTGCCGTCATGCAGGAAGTAGGTATGGGCATTCACCTTCTCCTGTAGGCCGATGCCCCACAGGGGAGTTGTACGCCATTCGTTGCCACGGGCCAGACCGCTTACATAATTGTCGTTCAGTCCTACGCCCATAATCTCCGACCCCATGTCATGCAGCAGGAAGTCGCTGTAGGGATGTATGGTCTGATTACCCAGCCAGGGTAGCTCTGTGCCGTTCAGCAGGGTGGCGCCACGGGGCTTTGTATGCAATGTCGTTACATGGCACAGGTGGCATTTGGCCTCGAAGAACTTCTGCTCGCCTGTCTCTATCAGCTTGCGCTCCGATATACGCTTTCCTTTGTAGTTAACCTGTGTGGTAGCGCTTCCCAGTCTCCGGGCCGGAACGCCTAATCCGTGCAGGTAGTAATCCACATCCTCCATATCCTCGGTGGATATCTCCAGCTTGTCATACAGCAATCCCATCATGGAGCCCTGCCGCATCTGGCTCTGGCCCTCGCAGATTTCCTCGGGATAGCGGCTGTTGGTAACGCCCATATCGCTGGAAAAACCCAATTCAACGGTCAAATCGGCATGCTGGGCTTTGTTGCCGGAGAGTCCCAGGCGCAGTTGTCCTCGTTCCGTAATATAGTTGCAACGGCCCGATATGCCATACTCAGGATAGTCGGATTTTCTGGCCAGCGCCTCTATCTCGTTAGGATCCAGGGCCATCATCTGTCCCATTCCCACATGGCGCAGGGGTATTCTTACCGTACAGAACAGATCCTCCGGTCGGATTGGCTCGTCTGTGTCCCTATAGGTGGGCTTGTACCAATCCGTAATGGTGTATTCGGGATATACCAGTTCATAAGGTTCTCCGTCAGGGAACTCATACTGCTGACTGTGCCAGCGGCATTCCAGCTTGCCCTCGGCTGTTACTCCCATGATGCTCTGGTCATGGATTACACGGCCGTAGTCCTGGAAGAAAGCTCCGTTCTTACGGGTAACATAAACCAGCATGGCTGAGAAACCATACTGGCCTGAACCGTAAACGGGTGTCCCGTCAGGGTCCGTTCCGTTCTGTGTCCATACGCCCGGCTTGGTCCTGCCTGCATTACGGTGGCACGAGCCGCAGGAGTAACCCGCATATACCGGGCCCAGTCCACTGCCCGAGTTCAGGGGATTGTCATACAGGCGGTCACCGTGCGTGAATCGTTTAGAGTTGGCAGGGATGTCAGCCACCCAGTCGGCATCCGTGTCGTAGGCGTAGCTGGAGTTCTTGAATATAGTAGAGGTTCCGGCTGAAAGGACAAATCCCTCCGGCACCTCCATGTCTCTGACATCATTCACCTCTAAACCGTCATTCTCACAGCCCCAGAGAGCTGTGAGAACGACTAACCAAAACAATCTATAATTCATCTAATCAATATGTGCGTGCTTTACCGTTCTTGAACAGCAGGAATTCCAGCGTATGGAAGCCGCGGACATTCTGTACCGCCTCAATGTTCTCGTTGTCCTCGTCATACTCGCCTTCCCATTTTATCAGCTCCTCTATATTACCGCTTTCCATCACATCCTTGATGGCATCTACGTCCAGGGGCCATGAGTCCATGTTGGGGTCAAGACCCATGTCGGCAACGGGACCGAAGAGGAAGGCCTCGCTGGTCTCCCAGGGCTCGCGGGCCTCAATCCACAGGTTGGCGGCATTCTTGAAGGCGTTTGATGAGGGGTTGTTGCTCAGGGCTACGATAGCCTGACGCAATGCGGTTGTCGTGCTGACAAGGTTGGTGTATGTGGGCAGCACAACCTGGTCAACATAGGTTGTTACGATGTTCGACAGTTCCTCGTCATCGGCATTCTGACTTACAAAGCTTGTCAGGTCTTTCTCCAGCACATCCACCAGTTCAGCGCAGGCATTCTGTGCTCTTGTCACGGTGGGACTGCCAATGTGGCTGCGGAAGGGGGCGTTCATGCTCTTGATGGCATTGTAGGCAGCCTCAATCTTGCCCTTTACATTGTTATAAAGTGTCTCGTCCTTAGCCTTGGTGAAGGCGGCCAGTGAGTGTGCGGCCTCGCTGTTGTTCAGGGTGCCGTTGAAAGCGTTACGGATACTGATGATATTGTTGCTGTAGTCATCGATAGAATGCCAGCTGTACCAGGACTCTACCGCATATACAGCCTCGGTATATTTGCCGGCCTCCCACAGGTCGCGGGGCTCGCCGATCTTGGCTGTTCCTACCTCACCGGCGATGTCGATGCAGCCGTCCACAATCTGCTGTACGCAGGCAACGGCGCTCTGATACTCGCCGCCAAAGGTCTTGAAGGTCTGGGCATAGGGCTCACCGTCGTTGTAGCTCACGCTCCATGCCTTGTTCAGGTCGTTTGCATCCTTAACCAGCAGGTTGGCAACGGCTGTCGCATACTGTGTCCAGGTGGTGATGTTCTCTGGGGTCACATCCACATTGTTCTCCTCGATCGTCACATCGGCAGTACCTTCAGGGATACTTGTTCCGGGATTCTCGTTCTCCTTGTTGCAGGCGGTAAAACCTGCGCTCATAGCCAGCAGGCTAATCAAAATCAAATGTTTTCTCATATTATTGTATGTTTTTGTTTAATTCAATATCAAAATTGTGCGGTTAGCAGTTAGTGGATTCTTCACTTTTCACTTTTCACTCTTCACTTCCTTAGGAACCATCCTACGTAGGCCACGCCTATGCCGAACTCGTTCTCTGATTTGTACTGGCCATTGCCGATGCGGCGCCAGGTATAGTCTGCCTTTACCACGATGTTGGGGAGCGGACGGTAGTTCAGACCGGCTACCCACATCTGTGTCTTCAGTCGTTGGTCAGCCTCCTTCAGGTTGTTGGCATCCACAATCACCTTTTCCTGCGGGTTGTAATATTCGTAGCGGCAGAAGGGAGTGAAGTCCAGATATTTGGCATTTTTCAGGAAGGCCTTCAGGTTCAGGCCTGCCTCCACACCATAGCTCACGCCCCTTTCGGCGATTGGGGCCAGACGGCTATAAGGTGATTTGCTGCTCAGACGGTTGTTCTTGGCTGTCAGCAGACTGCTGTTACCCACGTGTCCTCCCAGGAGGTTGCCACGGACGGTAAAGTACTTGTGCCGGTACTGTGCATCTACGCTCCAGATGGTAACAGGGACCTTGAAGTTGTAGGTCTGAGGTTTGTCGCTGTTGGCTGCGGCATTGTTCAGGTAATAGACAGAGGCACCTAAGCGTAGTCCGGGAACACCTCTGTAATTTATGCGTGCCACGTATGCAGGCGAGGTGAAGTTGTCCGTCTCGAAGAAGCCCTGCTTACCACCGGCTACCCATGTGTTACGGTCGAATCCGTTGGCGTTGAGTCCGGCAATAATCATTGCCTGATAGTCGAAAGATGCCCATTTCCTGCCCAATTCACCGATAAAACTGATACCTGTTTCATGCCAGGTGCTGGGCAGTAGGGTTGTCTCGCCTTCCGGACGCACCGTGCCATAGAAGTTTACCGGCTCGTGGTGTGTGTTGGTCAGGCCAACGGGTACTATCTGGTGTCCGACCCTAACCATAAAGGCATTATTCAGGCGGTAGGTCAGGTGAAACTGCTCCAGTGCCACCTCGCCTCCTTTCTCCACCTCAGTCTCGTATTCGCCGTTCTCAGTATTCTCTATCTCGTAGGCGTTGCCTGTTCCTCCAGCCTCAAATTCCACTTCAACGCCCAGGTTCCAATGCTTGTTGAATTTGTAATCGCCGGCAACCACCATGCGGGGTATAGAGATGGTATTGCGCTTGAAGTCGCTGTTACCCTGTGCTGTCCCGTTAAAGCGGTTAATACCATAGTTCTTGAACTGTCCCAGAATCTCGCCATAGCCGCCAACGCGATATCGTGCATAGGAGTCCATCTCTGTAGAATCGTTGTTCCACTGCGCATAAGCTTTGGAGCCAATTGAGCATTCAAAGGCACCCGCTATTAATAATAATGTAAGTAATAATCTTTTCATCTTGGATGATACGTTGTTTGTTTTCCGGGTGCAAAGTTACAACGCTTCCTGCATCCCTGCAATACACAAATTCTATGAAATCTATCTCAGGAAACGTCCTCTCTTTTTACCCATTTTTGATGAATAGCGGGTCGGTCTGATAAGCAGGCGTAGCCTCTCCGGCTTCTTCATTACGGAAATGGTACCTACCCACTTTTGATGATTTTGCGGATACATGAAACATTCAGATAATGAATAATAGTGGTTTTTGTGAACTTTTGTTGTAACTTTGCGGCAGAAAAACAAAAAATACGATGACAGAGAAATATCACGAGCTGGACCCCATGAGCGATGTGATCAGCGATGATTACCGTATGCTGCAGATGCTGGGTCGCTTTGGCATTACGCTGGGTTTTGGTAACCAGACGGTAGGTGAGACCTGTAAGGCTGCCGGGGTGGATGTGACAACCTTCCTGACGGTGGTGAATTATGTGAAGGATGCGGCTCATGCCCATATCAATGAGATGGTGGAGCAGATTGACCTGCCCTGCCTGATGCGTTACCTGAAGAACTCACACAGTTATTTTGTGGATTTCCGCTTGCCTAATATCCGCCGTAAGCTGCTGGAGGCTATTGACTGCTCTTCTTCTAACCAGATTGCGATGCTGATTCTGAAATTCTATGACGAATACGCCTCTGAGGTGGGAAGGCACATGAAATACGAGGATTCTCATGTCCATCCCTTTGTGGAGAACCTGCTGAAAGGTAAGGTTGGCAGTGAGACGTTTGATATAGTGGTACGCCAGCATGAGGATAACCATGCTTCGCTTGAAAAGAGTATAGCTGAACTTAAGAACATTATCATTAAATATTATCCCAATGACAATGCGGCCCAATTGATGGGAGAGGTGCTGATGGATATATTTATGACCGAGGAGGACTTGCTTACGCACTGTCACATGGAGGACACATTGTTTGCCGAGTGTGTGCGCAGGTTGGAGTTCCAGGTCCGTCAGGCTGGAGGAGCTGAGCCGGATGACGAGCAGGAGGATGACGAGAAGAATGCTCCGTCCTCAAACGACCTTAGCGACCGCGAGAAGGATATTGTGGTGCAGGTGGCCAAGGGCCTTAGCAACAAGGAGATTGCCGATGCGCTGTTTATATCCGTGAATACGGTGATGACGCACAGGCGCAATATCAGCCGTAAGCTTCAGATTCACAGTCCTGCTGCCCTTACCATCTATGCCTTGGTAAACGGGTTAGTTAATCTGGATGAAATCTCTGTGTAGGTGAGATATAATTTTCGGTACTTTGGCAGGCATTGCCGGCAAACAGACAGGCGGTACCGATTAGTTTTTGCCATTGCTCCTCTGTAAGACGGGGGAGCATTTCTTTTGTGATTCCCTGCCAGATGAGGGCGCAGGAGAACCCGGCATTAAAGCTGTCGCCTGCTCCTACGGTACTTACTACATTATTTATATGGGGTGCCTGAAAGGTGTAGTGTGCGTCCGGGGTGCAGACTTCTACCTGGTCGGCTCCTGCGGTGCAGATGAATAGGGGGCAGTAGTCTTGGATATGCTCCTGATAGATGCGACGGGCATCACGTGTGCCATACATGATCTCAAAGTCATCAGCGCTGCCTCTGACAACGGTGCTTTGCCTGAAGTTGCTCAGGATGGCGGGATGCAGGGCTTCGAGCTCGGGAGCGTGGCTGCGGCGGAAGTTGAGGTCATAATAGACGATGGCGCCTGCCTTGGCTGCCTGTTCCTGAAGACTGGTTATCATGGGGCGGGTTCCCTGACAGATAGCGTAATAGGAACTGAGTAGCAGTATGTCATTCTGTGCCAGGGCGGGCGCTTTCCATCCGTCTGGGGTAAAGGGTGGCTGCTTATAGAAGACGTAGCTGGCATCGCCCTGTTCGTTCAGGAAGGCCAGGCTGACGGCACTCTTCTCTTCCTTCAGGACCTGAAAATACTCGGTGGATACGCCGTTTTTGTTCATAAAATCGATTGTCTGCTGTCCCACCACATCAGCACCTGTATAACCCAAGAAGGCGCAGGGTACCCCGGCGCGTCCCACGCTGATGATACTATTAAAGCTGCTGCCTCCGGCAACTGCTGCCACCGGCTGATTGTTCTTGAAGAGAATATCCAGGATGGTCTCTCCGACTCCGAGTACTTTTCTTAATTCGTAATTCATAATTCACAATTCATAAATGAGAGGAAACCGGTAATTTCGCTGAGTTTCTTCTCTGCGGCTGCCCTTCCCATCTGATAGACTTGGCGCATTTTCTTCTCATTCTGCTCGGTACGGCCGATGGGTAGGGTGTCATCGGGGTGGATAAGCAGGATGTTACCTTTTCTTTCCTCCTGGGCCAGGTAGCGTAACTGCTCATTATACATCAGGTGGCGGCGGCCCATGGCCTGGATGATGGCCGGGTACTTGCGCATGGTCAGGTGGAAGAGCGGCATTAGTTTGGTACGTTTCTTGAAGAACCCCTTGGGCTGGGTAAGCACTACAATGTTGCGCTCGTAGCCTATCTCCTGAAAGTGTTTCAGGGGAATGGAATTGACGATTCCACCGTCCAGAAGTTTGCGGCCTTCAAGTTGTACGGGCCTGGAGACAATGGGCATTGAGGCTGAGGCGCGAATCCAGTCGAGCCCTTCATCAGTCATATCGTCCAACTGCTTATACACGGGTTCGCCGGTCTCTGCATCCGTACATACTACATGAAACTCCATGGGGTTACGGCGGAAGGTCTCATAGTCAAAAATATCCAGTTGATTGGGCAGAACATGATAGCTGAACTCGGCACCTACCAAATCACCGGTCTTCAGGAACGAGCGCCAGCTCATATACCTGGGGTCGTCCTTGAAGTTGATATTGTAACGAAGGGCACGTCCCGGCTGCTCAGACTTGTAGTTGCACCCGAAGGTGGCACCGGCAGATACGCCGATAAGTCCGTCAAACCGGATTCCGTTCTCCATCATTACATCGGTAACGCCGGCCGTGAACAATGCCCGCAGGCCACCTCCTTCTAATACCAATCCTTTCTTCATACCTTTGGTTCTTCTTTTTGCGTTGCAAAATTACAAATAATGTTCAATGTTCAATGTTCAATGTTCATTTTTTTATACCTTTGTCCCCCGAATATGAGTACATTTAAAGAATTGGGGCTCTGTACTGAGCTCCTGAAAGCTATTGAGGAACAGGGATATGAGCATCCTATGCCTGTTCAGGAGGCGGTAATTCCCTTCTTGCTGAACAAGGAGGAAAGTGCTGATTTGGTTGCCCTTGCCCAGACAGGAACGGGTAAGACTGCCGCTTACGGATTGCCCATCCTGGAACTGATGAATATTTCTGTTGGGAAGGATAAAGCTTTGCCCAAGGCAGTTATCCTTTCTCCGACACGTGAGCTTTGTATACAAATCTCCGACGATATGGAGGGCTTTGGTAAGTTCCTGCCTAACCTTACCATCCTGCCTGTGTATGGTGGAGCCAACATAGAGCCGCAGATTCGTGCCTTGAAAGCAGGTGTGGATGTTATTGTGGCAACGCCTGGGCGTCTGGTGGACCTGATGAAACGCGGCGCTGCCGACCTTTCACAAATCCGGTATGTGGTATTGGACGAGGCTGACGAAATGCTGTCCATGGGATTCCAGGAGGAACTGGATGCTATCCTCGAGGGTATTCCAGAAGGACACAGAACCCTGCTCTTCAGTGCTACTATGAGTCAGGAGATAGAGCACATAGCCCAGAACTACCTGAAAGAGAAGCGCGAGATTCAGGTGGGCAGTCGTAATGAAGGAGCAGAGCATGTGAACCACATCTATTATATGGTGCATGCCAAGGATAAGTATCTGGCGCTGAAGCGAGTGGTGGACTTTTACCCTCGTATCTATGCCATTATCTTCTGTCGTACCCGTATGGAGACGCAGGAGGTGGCAGACAACCTGATTCGTGACGGCTATAATGCCGATGCATTGCATGGCGACCTCTCTCAGCAGCAACGCGATCTTACCATGCAGAAATTCCGAAAGCACCGCACTCAGTTGCTGGTAGCCACAGATGTGGCAGCCAGAGGTCTGGATGTGGACGACCTGACGCATGTCATCAATTACGGTATGCCTGATGATGTGGAGAACTATACCCATCGTAGCGGTCGTACGGGTCGTGCCGGCAAGAAAGGAACCAGTATCTGTATTGTTAACCTGCGCGAGAAGAGTCGTATCCGTCAGGTGGAGAAGGTAATACAGAAGCAGTTTGAGAAAGGAACATTGCCAGAGCCTCGCGAGATTTGCAGCAAGCAGCTTTATCATGTGATAGACGATATAGAACGTGTAGAGGTGGATGAAGAGGAGATTGCTCCCTTCATGGAAGAGGTGCAGAAACGCTGGGCATGGTTGGATAAGGATGACCTTATCAAGCGTGTCTTGAGTCGTGAGTTTGGCCGTTTCCTTCAGTATTACGCCAATGCACCGGAAATAGAGGCTCCCTCAGGGTCTGAGAAGAGCGGAGGGAAAGGCTCCCGTCGTAAGGATGACCATACCCCAGAAGAGGGCTATACGCGCCTTTTCCTGAATGTAGGAAAGATTGACAAAATGTACGCACGTGAGATTATGGGACTCATCAACAACAATGTCAAGGGAGATAAGGTTGAGATTGGCCGTATTGATCTCATGAAGAGCTTTGCCTTTGTTGAGGTGAAAAACGAGGATGCCGACCGTGTAATCAAATCCATGAAGCATGGCGTAACCATCAAGGGTCGCAGTGTAGTGGTGGATAGAAGTGAGCCAACCCTTAAGGAGCAAGGGGCAAAGGGTAAGGAGCAAGGAACGAGAGACAGGAGAAAAGCCGCCCACGGCTCCTCCAAGGGAGGGGAGAAAAAGGGGAAAGCCCCTGAGAGAGTCGGGAAGAGCGCTAAGAAGTTTGATAAAGTTGACTGGATGCAGTTCCTCCATCCCGAAGAAGGATGGGCACGCCGCCGTCCCAAAAAGAAATAAAGCCCCCTCCAGCTCCCCCAAAGGAGGAGGGGAATGAAGATTAAAAATATAAATTATGAGAAAAATTACTCTTTTTATTACTGTTCTGAGTTTTGTTTTTTGCGTTGACAACGCGAAAGCAGACGAAGGCATGTGGATGCTCAACAAGATTGACGAGAAGACGGCCCTGGTAATGAAGGAACTGGGCTTGCGACTTACCCCTAAGGAACTGTATAACCCTGACGGTGTGAGCCTGAAGGATGCTGTAGTGGATTTCGGCGATTTCTGCTCCGGGGTTGTTGTCAGTCCTGACGGGCTGGTATTCACTAACCATCATTGCGGTTACGGGGCTATTCAGAAACTCTCTACCCCCGAGGATGATATTCTAGCCAACGGATTTGTGGCGCACTCCTATGCCGAGGAACGCCCTGCCGAGGGCCTGTTTGTGCGTTTCCTGCAGCGTACAGAGGAGTGCAGCACCCGGGTGATGCTGGCGTTGGACAGTATCTACCGGGCTAATCCCAACGTAGAGCCTCGCCTGCTGGACAGGGATCATGTTGACAGCATCTGCAATGCTGTGGAGAGGGATTACGAGAAGGCGAATCCCGGTATGGACTGCCAGGTGAAGAGTTACTATGGAGGCAATGCCTATTATGTTAGTATATATAAGGTATATAGGGATGTAAGACTGGTATTTACGGCTACCAATACGTTGGGCAAGTTCGGCGGCGATACGGACAATTGGATGTGGCCCCGCCAGACTTGTGACTTCAGCGTGTTCCGTATATATGCCGATGAGAACGGTGAACCTGCCGACTACAGTCCTGCCAACAAACCGCTCCGGTCAAAGCGGTATGCCAAGATCTGCATGGACGGCTACCAGCCGGGCGACTACTGTATGACAATCGGCTATCCCGGCAGTACCAGCCGGTACCTGAGTTCATGGGGTATAGACGAGCGTGTGAATGCGCGTAATGTCAGTACCATTCAGGTACGGGGAAAGAAGCAGGAAGTATGGAAGAAGTTTATGGATGCGGACCGTTCCGTAGCCATCAAGTATGCCAGCAAATGGGCGGGTAGCAGCAATTACTGGAAGAACTCCATTGGTATGAACAAGGCGATTGCTGATTTGGGCGTGATTGGCCTGAAGCAGCAGACTGAGGAACAGATTCGCAAATGGTACAGCGGCAGGGATGACCTGAAGGCCCGATTCGGCCAGGTCTTCGGCAAACTGGAGCAGGCGTATGCCGAACGCAGGAACGATGTATATGCGCAGGGCTTCTATAACGAAACGTTCAGCCGTGGCATAGAGATTGCCCGTGTGGCCGGTATCCTGAATCATATGGCCCAGGATGCCGACAGTGCACAGGTGGCTTCCACCCGTGAGGGCCTGCAGGCCTTCTTCAAGGATTATGATGCCGCTTTGGATGAGGCTACTACGGCCGTCCTGATTCAGAACTACCGTGAGCAGGTGAAGGACCCCAAGTACTGGCCTGACTGCTATAAGGAGATTGACAGCCTGTATAACGGTGACTGTGCTGCCTTTGTGCGCAATATGTTCAGCAAGACTGTCTGCAAGGATATTTCCTGCCTGGACAGACTGCTCGCTGACAGTACGCTGCGCGCGAGCGACCCTGTGCTGCGTTACACCGAGGAAGGGGAGGACTTTATCACGAACCTCTACGGCAAGCAGCGCAAGAACAACAATATCATCCACTACAATGAGCGCATGCTGACGCAGGCACTCCTGGAGATGGATCAGGAGGCGCCCCATTACAGCGATGCCAACTTTACCATGCGTCTTTCCTACGGATTCATCCAGGACTATACGGCTCAGGGGCAGCACTTCCAGTATTATACCAATGCGCAGAGCCTGCTGGACAAGGCTGCCCGTCAGGCCGAGATTGAGGACTATAAGCTGGAGGAGGATATTGTAAAGCTGATGCAGCAGGGTAAGTGGGGCCGGTATGCCGATAAGAATACGGGCGATATGCACCTGTGCTTTATATCCAACAATGATATCACGGGCGGAAACTCCGGCAGCCCGATGTTCAACGGAAAGGGTGAGCTGATAGGTCTGGCCTTTGACGGCAATTGGGAAGCTATGTCGGGCGATATCAGTTTCAACAGTTCCCTGCAGCGATGTATAGGCGTGGATATCCGCTTTGTACTTTTCCTTATTGACAAGTGGGGAAGGGCTGACAATCTGGTACGCGAACTGGGTATCAAGGATTAAGGGCTGACCTATTGAGGCAAAACGGCGTTTTGCTGGCAGTAACACGGCATGTTACTTTCAGTGAAACGCCGTTTTGCTACCCTTTTATGTTAAAAAATGTTTATTGAGATAAAATTCTGTTATGTTTTTGAAGTAGGATATTGCCTTAACTTATATCTTTGCGTGGGAGAACTATGTTTAACCTATTAAAAGAGAACCTTTAACTAATAACCGGCAGACAGCCGGAACCATGTTGTGTAACCAACTAAAAATAGAGTATAAACCTTAAATATTTTAGTGATGAGAAAACGTTACTTATTCTTACTGATGTTGCTGACATCATTGGCAGCAATGTTTACATCAAGTCGTGTACATGCACAGACTGATGGTGAGTATCAAGCTGCGCTTGCGGCTATTGATGACATCGGTGCTTACTATATTACAACGGAGTATGTAGGTACCAAGTACTATCTGACTGCTGAAGGTACTCTGACAGATTCACAGGAAAATGCCACTCTTTTTACATTTCAGAAGGTAGCAGGAGAATTTAAAGCTTATGGTTATTACGTTGATGGTGGTGCTAATTATTTCAGTAATCCGATGACTACCAGCAACCTTAATGATACCAAGCTTAACACCCATTCAACCAGCGGTTCCCGTTCTACCTGGGACGCACAGGTTTTTTTCTTTAATTCTGAGGGAAAGTTTGCGGTTCGCGCTACCAATGCGGCATATGGCGACAGTGGCTGGAATCTGGTAGGCAGTTCTTTCTGGACAGTGAAAACAAATGGCAAGAACGAGCCTTATGCAAGTTATTCTTATGATGTCGCTTTCATTTGGGTATTGGAAGATGAGGCAGGAAATGCACTTGAGCCGCCCGCAGATGTTGTAAGCGTATATATAGGCTTGAATGTTGTTCTTGATAAATATACTGACCAGTATTGGGACGACGAGTCAGGCGTGTCTATGAATATCGGTACTGGGCCCGGCCAGTGTGCTGATGCTGAAACTTGGCTTAAATTCTGGAATCTGCTTCAGGAGATTTCTTCTATCTGCGAGAAAATAGATGTGGAAAATGATTATACGTGGAAAGGTGAACCCGGTGAATGCCCTTCTGTGGATGATGCCGTGGCCATGGCGGCAGAAGCAGACTCTATGTACCAGAAGATTGTGGACAGTGAGCTTCCCTATGTACCGGAGGACGGATACTACCGAATCTATACTGCCGAGCGCTATAAGTCAAAGTATGATGAGAGCGGCTTTGTGGATAAGGCATGGGCAGCCTCGTTTGACAAGACTCATGCCAACAAGGGTGTTTACGGAACCGTAAAGAAGGAACTGGCCAACTTTATCTGGAAGATAACCAAGAGCGAGACCGGTGACAGTGTCATGCTGCAGAATGCCGGTATGGGAACTTATGTCAGCAAGACATCGTATGACAATGACTGTGTTGATATGACGGAGAATGTCGAGGATGCCGGCTACTTCGTATTTGACTATGCAGGTCTGCAGACTATAGAGTACGGCATTGATGGCGGCTCTGAGTTTGACGAGCGTGATGTCTTTGCCATCCGTCCTGCCTTTGAGCCCCGCGGCGGCTACTACATTCATCAGTATGGTCATGGTACCGGTAACCAGGATACTAATTCCCCCTTCGGCTATTATCAGACGGATAGTGGTGTGGATCAGGAGTTCTCCTTCTGGGCAAGAACCTATAACTCGGACAGAACGACTGATAAGTGGACCAGCGAGTGGTATTTGGAGCCTGTTCCCGTGGACGAGGCTGAGGAGCTTATAGCCAACTTTGAGATGATTATGAACCATGATCTGCTGGTAGCTCAGAACAAGGAACTGCGTGAGAAGGTGAAGGCTGACCTGGAGGTGGCCAAGGATCCCATCAGGACCAAACTGATTACTTCTGCCAGCCAGATGTCCTCGCCTTTCAGTCAGAACGATTTTGGCGGTAAGGACGGCGGTAACCTTTCAGACGGTGTCCTCATTGACGGTGACAAGACCACTTACTGGCATAGTGCATGGACCGATACACCGCAGGAGCCTCATTATATCCAGATTTCCGGTATGGATGATATGATTGATGATTGCGAGTTGTACCTGTGTGAGAGAGCAGGTGCCAATAACGACCGTCCTACCCAGTTCCGGATTGTGGGTGCCGATAACACAAAGGCTGATGATGAAGAGTGGGAACTGATAGCCGAACTGAAGGTGCCTAACTATGCTGCCGGTGAAGAGAGTTATATCCCCTTCACGGTGGATCAGGCTTACCGCTACATCCGTGTTATCTGTACAAATACAGACTGCGCCGCTGCCGACGTCAGCTACCGTTACTTCTGGCATGCTGCCGAACTGCAGATTTCTACGGTAAAACCGAACCCCAATTCACAGTTTGTGGCTCTGGGCGAGGTTGCCGAGGAACTTGACAGAATATACATGGAGAATATCGCCCTGGATGATGCTGACATTACGATGGAGCAGTATCAGGCATTGCAGAATGCCTATCAGGCCTTCCTGGCAGCTATGGTAGATCCTACTGAGTTGCGTGATGCCCTGGATACCTATGCGGATCTTACCAAGGGTGTTGTAGAGGGTACAGCGCCAGGCCTCTGGACAAGTACCGATATCGCTACCGCCTTCGATGCGCTCTATCAGGAGGTGAAGGACTACGACAAGTCTGGTAAATATACTGTTGCACAGAACCATAAGTATGCTGTGATGCTCAAGGCTATGTCAGAGAGCGTTATGGAAAAGGCCAATGGTGTGAAGACCGATACATGGTACCACATCATGTTCCCCACCGAGGAGATGTACACTGAATACGGATTCGATCCCAATTCACCGGGTGGAAACTCCAAGATTGTAGGTGATTCCCTGCAGTTCGGCTACTATGTGGTTCCCGGCGTCAGAAGTGACGAAAAGGATCTTGAGGATAAATCTACCGGCAATTACTACCTGGACTTCGTTAGTACCGAGGATGCCCGCGCCGGTATGTATATGTACTTTGCCAACCCCGAAGAACTGGAGGATCTGGATGTCAGCATGTTCCGCTTTGTAGAGCATGAGAACCTGTGGGCAGATGAGACTGCTATTTTCCAGGAGACTAAGGAGAATATGGCTATGGCTCTGGATATGAGCACTACCTACATCAAGGGTGAGCCTCTGATCACCGATGTTTCTCAGATTTCAAGTAACGCCAGCGACAGTAGTGAGGGTAAGAATATCGGTGCCCTGATTGACGATAATCCCGCTACTTACTGGCACAGCGATTATCATTCGGAAGTGCTGGAAGCTCCTTATCTGCAGTTTGCTCTTAACGAACCCGTTTCCGGTATTATCCAGGTGGATGTTACCCGTCGTCAGGGTGCCAGCAACGGTCATGTAGTCCATATGTACATCCTGGGTAGCAACGATGCCGAGAACTGGACCAATATAGGTTATCTTGAGACTCCTTTCACCAAGCAGAACGAATCTGTTACCAGTATCCCCGTTGACTTGGGTGGCTCATACAGCTATCTGCGCTTCATCATGACCAAGAGATACGGTACAGACTCCGGTGGTAACATTGAGTTCGATCCCTTCCCCGAGATTACAGACAAGAGTGAGTATAACAAGCTGTGGACCTACTTCCATGCTGCTGAGTTCCAGATTTATCCTGTAACTCCCGCAGCAGGTCAGAGCGAGAATGCGTGGACTCTCCGACAGGCTTATACGAAAGCCAATAAGGTTATCTTCAAGGATGCAACCGCAGAAGATATTGCTGCTGCCGCTCAGGCTTATGCAACTTACCGTTCTGAATTCAACACTGCCGAGGGTAAGGAAATCCTGCCCAAGGGTACTGACAAGGTGGCTCCCGTATATGCTATCCAGAACAAGGCTACCGGCCTGTTTGTCAACTGTAAGGGCAGCAATAATGCCAACAACTCACTGGAGCTGATTCCTACTTTCTTTGACTATAAGGCACTGGGCTTCCAGCGTAGTCTGATTCATGGTACCAGGATTGACGGCGGCAACTGTACTTACCTGCATTCACAGAACTTTGACCACCGTTTCGTAACCTGGAACGCAACGACTCCTAACTCTAACTCCGGCCTTGTTCTCGTTGAGGCTGCCGAGCCTTACGAGGCTCCCGAGTCCTTCTCGTTCTACCGGAACGTTAAGCCCGGGCGTATAGCTGACTGGTGTAACAGCGTCAGCATCACTCCTGTGGGTGCTCCTGATGAGGCTCATGCCTATACTGCAGTGGGCCAGTTTACCGAGGGCGAGGGCGAGTACGTTGAGACTTTCCTGGCACTGAAGAAGATTGAGACCATTGAGGCTGGTCAGCCTGCCCTCTACATCTATGGTGACACAACTGATTACGATGCCGAGGATGACTTTGTTGAACCCATCCTGTTCACAATGCCCGGTAAGCCCGAGATGGTATTGGAGGGCGCTATGGTGAATGGTCTGGTGGGAGCCATCTCGCAGTACACTCTCAGTAAGAATGAAATCTACTTCGACGGAAACGGTGTAGGACATCCCGATGCAGACAACAGCACCGCTGTTACCCAGTGCAGTGCCGTACTGAGGTTGGAGGATTGCCCCGAGATTGATCCTAATGTAGATGAGTATGACTTCGCAATCTTCCTGGGCAGTGCCGGCGCGGATGTTGTTGATGCCGTGAAGACTGTTCCTGCTGCTATCCAGAATGTCAGCAAGGCCGGTGATGTCTATAGTATGGACGGTAAGTTGCTCCGTACTAATGCTACGCTTAACAGCCTGAAGGCTTTGGGCCGTGGTATGTACATCCTGAACGGTGTAAAGGTAGTTGTAAAGTAATTGACTGATTTATAGAAGAGGGAGTTCATGGGGCCATCCATTCCCCGGGACTCCCTCTTTTCTCTTTTTATGTTTACCTGAAATCTCAATCCTATTCTATGAACAAGAAGAGTCTCCTTTTGACAGTATGTCTTCTGCCTGTCCTTGGCATTCATGGTCAGATTGAAGACTATACCCTGCCTGACGGCAAGGTGGTGAAGATTGACCGCAGTGTCTTTCCTAACCTGAAGTATGATGTCACCCCCAAGGCACAGCCGGCTGAGTATATTGCCCGCCGGAAAGCGCGTAAGGCTAAGGTGCAGTTGCCCCCGTTTGTGTATAACGGACAGGACAAGTACTTTCCGCCTATCTTCAATCAGGACGGCGGCTCCTGCGGATCAGCGGCAGCTATAGGCTATCAGTTTACACATGAGATGAACAGCTATCGTGACCTGGATGCTTCGCTTCCCGAGAACCAGTACCCCTCGCATTTCACCTGGCTGATGGCTTATCAGACTAGCGATACGGAGGGTATGGCCAAGGCCAACGGTATCCCTAATGTACCAACTTACGGAGGCCGTACGTACAGCAGACTCTTCGGTGCACAGACGCATGATGATCCGGACTATGGCTGGATGCAGGGTTATGATAAATGGTATAGTGCTATGTGGAACCGTTCTGCCTACAATATCAGCCTGCCTCCTACCAATACGCCTGAGGGAAGGCAGGAACTGAAGGAATGGCTCTATAACCACTGCGGAGACGAGACCATGCACGGCGGTGGTGTGGCCGGCATAGGCGTGGCAGCCTATGGTACGTGGGCTGCTATTCCCAACTCTGCCGCCAACAAGGCTGCCGGAGTAGTGGGAATGAAGTATGTGAAGGCATGGGGCGATACCTTTAACCACGCCCTTACCATCTGCGGTTACGATGACCGTATAGAGTTTGACCTGGACGGTGACGGCAATATCGGTGAGGCGGATGAGGATGAGGTAGGAGCCTGGATTATAGCCAACTCGTGGGGTGACGGTTGGGAGAATAAGGGTTTCATTTACTGTCCCTATAAGTACAGCTATGCGGTAAATAATGATACGTGGACCTGGTCACCCGGTGCTTTTATCATCCGTCAGGACTACCGGCCATTGCGTACCATCAAGCTGCTGATGGACTATAGTCGCCGTAGCGAGCTGTTGCTTTCCGCAGGTGTGTCCGAGAATGTGAATGCCACTAAGCCGGATAAGGTGATCCCCTTTGAGCATTTCCGCTATGCCGGCAATACGCTGAATGCCAGTCCTGCTCCCGAGGTTCCCATGCTGGGACGCTGGGTGGACGGTATGCATGACGAGCCGATGGAGTTCGGCTATGACCTGACTGATCTGACAGCTACCGTGGACCGCACGAAGCCGCTGAAGTACTTCTTTATTATTACACCCAAGAGCGATGCTATCGGCACCGGACATATCTATAAGGCTTCCATTATCAATTATGAAGTGGAGAATGGGGGGGTGGAGATTCCCTTCGACAAAGAGAATGTGGAGATTAAGAACCGCGGACGCGAGACGATTATCAGCGTGGTTGTTCCGGGTGAGCAGCTGTATCCGCCTGCCAACCTGGTTATTGCGGACGGCGTGCTGGCATGGTCGGCTCCCCAAGCGTCCAGCCTTACCCTTGTCGGCTATCATGTGTATGAGGACGGCTCTCTGATAGCTCAGTTGCCTGCCCGTCAGACTTACTATACGCCTGATGGTGTATCCGGTCAGGAGACTTTCACCGTCAGGGCTGTATATCAGACGGGGCAGTACAACCAGGAGTCGGCTTCCTCTAATAAAGTGGTATCCGATGTTCCGCAACTGGGCGACAACCAGTTGTTGGAGATGGACCAGTGCGGTATTACTATTCCCAATGCCGTTCCGGATATGTTGGGGAAGGCTACCATTGAGTTCTGGATGCGCAATGACCAGAATGTCAACTATACACATCAGGTGGGCCCCGGCTGGGGAAAATTCCTCTTCCATAACAGTAGCAATGGTACCATTTCCGTAGGATGGAACAGCGGGGGAACGGACCGCCTGAATGTCTCGAGTGCCCTTTCCTTGCTCAAGAGGTGGAACCATATAGCCATTGTCATCAACGGCAGCACGCTTCTGCTTTATGTGAATGGTATCAAGAAGGGGCAGATAACCTCCAGCAGTTACTCGGGCCTTACGGGCTTCGGGGATTTGCCGTTCGGACGTACATCTGACAGTAACCAATGGTGGATAGGCGGTTTGGATGAAATCCGTGTGTGGCGTACTGCCCGTACGGCGTCCGAAATAAAAAACAATATGCGTGTGCGCATTGCTGCTCCGGCACTTCAGCCTGACCTGCTGGTTTATCTGCCGATGGATACCATCCGGGTGGACGGTGAAACCCGTTTGCGTGAATATGTGAACGGCAAGCATGCCCGGTTCCAGTCGATAGGTACCTGGCAGGTGAGGGCGTCTGACGACCCGATTAGCGGTACGGTTCCGGCTCCGACGCTTACCATCAAGGAAGTGGAGACTTCCCACTTTGCAGGTATCCCCTTCATCCTTACGGCCCATACACCCCTGAATGCCACCAGATGGGAATGGAAAGTCGCCTCCGCCTCTCCGCAAGAGGGAGAGAACTTCCAACTCTCAACTCTCAACTCCCAACTGGTAACATTAAATTTCCCGGAATCCGGAAATTTCAATGTTACCTGCACCGCAACCTTTGCGGATGGCAGCTCTCTGTCGGCAGAGAAGGAGATTACTGTTGTGGACGGGGAGGCTCCGGTTGCTGACTTCGAAGCTACTAATGATACGTTGCCGGCGGGTGACCGCTTCAGTTTTGTCAATCACTCTCAGGGAACGGGATGTACTTATCTGTGGAGTATGCCGGGCGCCGAGGTGGAACTGCTGAACGGTACCAATGCTACGGCGCTCTATCCTACTACGGGAACCTTCCCCGTTACGCTTACCGTTACCAATCCGCACGGTTCCAACAGTGTTACCAAGGAGGTTACGGTATGCGAGTCGGCTCCTAATGCCCGGTTTGACCTTTCCGAGACGGCTATTATGCTGGGCGAGGGGGTTCAGCTGATGGATGAAAGCCGGTACAGCCCGCTTGCATGGCAATGGGAACTGAACAATGGCAGCAGAACCCTGACGGTGGATGAACAGTCGCCTTACATTGTTCCTACTGCTCCGGGTATCTATGATATCAGTCTGCATGTAACCAATCATCTGGGTGATCATTCGCTCACCCGTAAGCGTTACCTTATTGTCAGCAATGACGACCCTGTTTCCTGCCTTAACTTTGCGGGTGGGGAAACGTTGCAGATTCCCTGTCCCTTTACTGAGGAGCAGAAGTCGCTTACGCTAGAATGGTGGATGCGCCCGCAGCAGTTCCAGGGCAGCGTCAGCCTGACTTCCTCAGAGGGGAGCCTATCTACATCTGTGGACAATAAGGGGTTGCTGGCTATTACGCTGGGCAGCAAGACGGCTCAGTCTTCCGAGGGCTATATTATTACGGGTGAATGGCATCATTATGCCGTAGCCTACAATGCGGGGTCAGTTAAGTTCTTCCGCGACGGCCATCTTATTCATACTTCCTCTGTCAAACTGTCTGTCCGCATGCCGGTCCTGGGTGTCATTACAATGGGCGAGAGCGGTTTCTGTGGTCAGATTGATGAGGTCCGCCTTTGGGGTGCAAACTTTACGGAGGAGAAGTTCAAGGCGTATAGTAACCGGCATATCAGCGACGTGCAGGCTGCGCAAACGGATGATAACCTGCTGCTGTACTATGATTTCAACCAGAACGGCGGTGATGTGCAGGACCGTACTTCGTCCGGCTGTAACGCTCGGCGTATAGGCTTCGGCCCTGACGGTGATGCGTGGAACTCGGCCCTGGGTGTCTTTACCCTGGATACCAAGGCTCTGATGCACGGCGATATCTCTGCTGCATACCTTACTAATTATAAGAATCCGTTTATCACAGCCTCCGGTACGGTCAATCCCAATACCAGCAGCCGTTTTCTTAAGCTTGCCATGAAGACCAGCCGTTCCAAGTGGCAGGATGCCAATGCCATTGTCTCGGGCAGTATCACTACGGGTGCCCATATAGATACCTCGCATCACAATGATATTCAGTTTGAGACGCAGTGGAGCGGCTTTGCCACTTCCCTGACCGACTACCGTCTGTGGCAGGCTGTTACGCTTCCGGCAGGCAAATACCATTTCAGTGTTACGTTGGGTGATGTGGATGATGCGCAGAACACTCGTCTGGTCGTTTGCGAGGGTAAGACAATGGTAAGTGATGCGGAATGCGAGGAGAAGGCCCTTGCCTGGTGCAAAATCATGGATGGCAGTGTGAGCTTCTCACTGGCTGAGGAGACTGATGTGTCGTTGGGTATCATTGTCAATCTGACGGGACAGACCAGCTTCGGTATCAATGCCTTTAAACTGGAAGGTACGACCATAGAGCCCCTTACGCCTGCTGAACCTGACGGAATGGAGAGGGTAGCTCCGTCCGTTCCGGACGGGAAAGAAACCGGTACACCCTATATTTATGATTTGTCAGGAAGGCGAGTGACACCGATAAAGGGCGCTCAGATGAGGAATCAGGTTTACATCAAGGATGGACAGAAGCACCTAAATCAATAGGTTTAGGGGCTTTTGTCCCTGTAATATTTTGTCCTTACCATAATAATTCATACTTTTGCATGAACGAAAAGTTGAAGCATTGCCCGCCCCCTTTTCCGGAAGGGGGCGGGAGTATGATGATATGAGATGTGAATATTTACTGTATTGCCTTCTGTTTCTGCTTGTTGGTTGCGAATCTCCTGTTATTACGGATGACGAGGCGGATATGGACGGGAATCTGAGGGTAATCGTCCCGCCCTTGGCATATCAGGAGTACACTCGCCTGAACTATGCGGTCTATACAATGGACGGTGCACGTGTGGGACAGAAGAATCAGGAGAAGTCTGGAGCAGGTTTCGGTGCAACCTCATTCCAACTGGAGGATGGCGACTATCAACTGGTGGTTGTGGCACACAGCAGTGACGGCAACCCAGCCATGACCAATCTTGCCAAAGTCCAGTTTACCAACGCACAGGGGTTTACGGATACTTTCCTGGGAAGTGAGAACGTGACAATAGGGGAGGAACCGGTGGAGGTGAATATGAAGTTGGACCGCATTGCGGCGTTGTGCAGGTTCGTTATTACGGATGACTTTCCTGCGGATGCAGCTAAGATAAGGTTCTATTATACTGGCGGCAGCGGGGCCTTCAATGTCATGAGCCGACTGGGAAGTGTGAAGAGCCGGCAGGAGCATACCTATGATCTGGCCTCGGGGCAGAAGCTGTTTGACCTTTACACCTTTCTGCATGATGTGGAAGGTGCCATCAGGCTGACAGTAACCGTATATGATCGTAATGGAAAAGTAATGAATGAACGTACGTTCGAAGGCATAAAGTTGCAGCAGGGGCATACCAATACGTTTTCCTGTGATTTCTTCACGGGAGGGGAAGCCTCATCGGCAATATCTGTCAGTATCAATGCCGGATGGGACAGTGAGGATTGGCGTACGTTTTAAACTGATAAAGGGAATTCAAGAAACATTAATATACTACAATGTATGAGTAAAATAGCAGTTGCAGGAACGGGATATGTGGGATTGAGTATCGCCACTCTGCTGGCGCAGCACAACCATGTGACGGCTGTGGATGTTATCCCGGAGAAGGTGGAGAAGATCAATAACAGGATATCTCCGATTCAGGATGAATATATAGAGAAGTACCTGGCTGAGAAGGAACTTGATCTGACGGCTACGCTTGACGGAAAGGCTGCCTATAAGGATGCTGACTTTGTTGTCATTGCCGCTCCCACCAACTATGATTCTGCCAAGAATTTCTTTGATACTCATCATATCGAGGATGTGATAGACCTTGTTATGAGTGTCAATCCCGATGCGGTAATGGTTATCAAGAGCACCATTCCTGTGGGTTATACCGTCAGTGTGCGTGAGAAGTTCGGTTACCGTGAACGTCAGGCTGACGGCTCCTTCAGGGTGGTGGCACCTAAGATTATATTCGCCCCTGAGTTTCTCCGGGAGTCCAAGGCACTGTATGACAACCTCTATCCCAGCCGTATTATCGTGGGCTTTGACGACCCTGCCTTGGAAGAGGCTGCCCACACTTTTGCCGGTTTCCTGATAGAGGGTGCTGTCCGTGAGGACATCCCGGTGTTGTATATGGGCTCCACCGAGGCGGAGGCTGTAAAGCTCTTTGCCAATACTTATCTGGCATTGCGTGTCAGCTATTTCAATGAACTGGATACCTATGCCGAGATGAAGGGGCTGGATACACAGGCTATCATTGACGGTGTCTGTCTGGACCCCCGTATCGGTACGCACTACAATAACCCGTCGTTCGGCTACGGCGGCTACTGTCTGCCCAAGGACACCAAGCAGCTGCTGGCCAACTATGCTCATGTACCGCAGAACATGATGTCGGCCATTGTGGAGAGCAACCGTACCCGCAAGGATTTTATTGCTGATCAGGTGTTGCGTAAGGCGGGCTATTATACGGAGTCAAGTGCTTACAACTCTGCCATCGAGAAGGAATGTGTTATTGGTGTTTACAGGCTGACGATGAAGAGCAACTCTGACAATTTCCGCCAGTCTTCCATCCAGGGTGTCATGAAGCGTATTAAGGCCAAGGGTGCCAGGGTGATTATCTATGAACCCACCCTGGAAGACGGTTCTACGTTTTTCGGATCGGTTGTGGTCAATAATCTGGATGAGTTCAAGAAACAGTCTCATGCCATTATTGCCAACCGTTATGACAATATCCTGGACGATGTGCAGGAGAAGGTTTATACACGTGATATCTTCAAGCGTGACTGACCGGTCGCGCTTACCTTATTTTATTATAATGAATTGACAGAATATGATTTTCGACAGCTTAGAGAATTCAGAGATGTACAAGGGGCTCCCGGCCCGTATCTGTGAGGGGCTGCAGTTCCTTCGGGAAACCTCCCCCGACATCGCTTCGGGTGTTTATCAGATATGCTCCGGCGTGAAGGCCATTGTTTCGGAGTATGAGACCAAGGTGGAGAACGAGAATGGCTTTGAGGCCCATAGGGAGTATGTTGATATTCAGGCTATCCTTGCTGGTGAGGAGCGTATCGCCTGCTTTCCAATCGACAGATTGAAGGAGATAAAACCCTACAGCCCGGAGGACGATGCGGCCTTTTATGCCGCAGCCCCGGATGTAGAGCCGTCATACCTGAGCCTGCGTCCCGGTTACTTTGCCGTCTTCTGGCCTCAGGACGGACACATGCCACAGTTGTGCGTCAGGTCGCCCCGGGAGGTAAAGAAGGTGGTCATTAAGGTCAAACTGCCCTGACAATATTTAGCACATAATTTAAAACCTTATTTATGAGTAATCCATATACCACAGCCATACTGCTTCTGCATTGCCCTGACCAGCAGGGTATTATCTCGGAGGTAACAAAGTTTATTACAGACAACAAAGGGAACATCGTCTATCTGGATCAGTACGTAGATAAGATAGAGGGGATGTTCTTCATGCGTATTGAATGGGAACTGGAAGGGTTCATGATTCCCCGCGACAAGATATATGAATACATCACTACGCTGTATTCCCAGCGCTACCAGATGAAGTTCAGCCTGTATTATAGCGATAAGCGCCCACGTATGGCCATCTTCGTCAGCAAGATGAGCCATTGCCTCTATGACCTGTTGGCACGGTGGAAGGCTGGCGAGTTTAACTGCGACATACCCTGTATCGTATCCAACCACGAAGATCTGCGCTACGTGGCCGAACAGTTTGGCATACCTTATTATGTATGGAGCATCAAGAAGGACCATTCCAACAAGGCTGAGGTGGAGGCTGCTGAGATGGAACTGCTGAGGAAAGAGGATATCTCGTTTATCGTCCTGGCCCGTTACATGCAGATTATCAGCGACGAGATGATAGCGGCCTATCCTCACCATATCATCAATATCCATCATTCTTTCCTCCCTGCATTTATCGGCGCCAAGCCTTATCATCAGGCTTACGAGAGGGGTGTGAAGATTATCGGTGCCACCAGCCATTATGTAACGGCCGAGTTGGATGCCGGTCCCATCATTGAGCAGGATGTGGCCAGAATCACCCACAAGGATACACCCGACAGTCTGGTACTGAAGGGTAAAGATCTGGAAAAAATAGTCCTCTCCCGTGCCGTTGCTAAGCATATACAGCGCAAGATTCTGACCTATAAGAATAAGACGGTTATTTTTAGTTAGGTGCAAGGAGCATCCCGATAGAATATGTCAGCACAAGAGATCATCACTTTCATGGAATCCCAGCGCAACGAATCCCAGCGCAGGATACTCATGCGGTTCTTTAAAACGGGACCGGGGGAGTACGGACAGGGTGATGAGTTCCTTGGGCTTAAGGTGCCGCAGACACGTGAAGTGGTAAAGGCAGCGTGGGCAGACTTTCCCTTGAGCGAAGTGCCGGAACTGTTGATGAATCGATGGCATGAGGTACGCCTTTGCGGGCTGTTGATATTGGTTGCTAAGTTTGAAAAACTGGCAACCAAACGGTTGGAGAATGATGAGAAGGCTATCTGCGGTCGCGATGAAATCCTGACAATGTATCTGCAATATGCCGAGCAAGCGAACAACTGGGATTTGGTGGATTTGTCCGTCCATAAGATTCTGGGGCATTGGCTGCTGTTGCCCAGCAATCTGGACACGACGGATTCACGGATTTCCGGAATGACGGAATTGGAGGATACCACAGACAACAGAGACTATAAGATAAGTGTTCTGGATGAACTGGCACAGAGTCCGTGCCTGTGGAAGCAGCGCATGAGTATGGTTTGTACGTGGAAGACATCCCAGATGGGCGACCCATCTTGGTGCCTGCGTTATGCCGAGATACATCTGCACCATCCGCATGACCTGATGCACAAGGCTGTGGGGTGGATGCTGCGTGAGATGGGCAAGCGTGTAAGCATGGATTTGCTTCGTGATTTCCTCCGGCAGCATGCCCACGAGATGCCTCGCACTATGCTTCGTTATGCCATAGAGAAGATGCCGGAGAAGGAACGAAAGGAGTGGATGAGCGTATGAAGTGGTTACGAGATATATGGCATTTGTATTATGATGGGTTCCGCAGCATGACATTGGGGCGGACGCTTTGGACTGTCATATTCATTAAACTGTTCATTATCTTTGTTGTACTGAAGTACTTCTTCTTTCCCAACTACATAAAAGAGCATGCAGAGGAGGGAAAGGAAGCGGAGTTTGTGTATAATCAGTTGAAAGTTGAAAATTGAAAGTTGAAAATACGTCAACTATACCCAATAACCTTTAATCAATAAACTTTACCAGAAAACATGATTCATTTATTAAACATCGACCTTGCAGCGGTGGATTGGGCAAGAGCTCAGTTCGCCCTCACAGCCATTTACCATTGGCTGTTTGTTCCTTTGACCCTCGGTCTGGCTGTGGTCATGGGCATTATGGAGACGCAGTATTATCGTACGGGGCAGGAGTTCTGGAAGCAGACCGCCAAGTTCTGGCAGAAACTCTTTGGCATCAACTTTGCAATGGGTATTGCTACGGGCCTTATCTTGGAATTTGAATTTGGCACCAACTGGAGTAACTACAGCTATCTGGTGGGTGACATCTTTGGTGCTCCGTTAGCGGTAGAGGGCATTGTGGCCTTCTTTATGGAGAGCACCTTTGTGGCCGTGATGTTCTTTGGTTGGAACAAGGTCAGCAAGGGCTTCCATTTGGCTTCTACCTGGCTCACAGGCTTGGGAGCTACCATCTCAGCTTGGTGGATTCTGGTCGCCAACTCTTGGATGCAGCATCCTGTGGGGCAGGCGTTCAATCCCGAAACCATGCGCAACGAGATGACCAGCTTTGCAGAAGTTGCCCTCTCGCCTGTGGCTGTGGACAAGTTTGTCCATACCGTTCTCTCGGCTTGGGTGCTGGGAGCTGTGTTTGTGGTAGGCGTTAGCAGTTGGTACTTGCTGAAGCAACGCCACTTGGAATTTGCCCGAAAGAGCCTTAGGATAGGTGCCGTATTCGGACTTATCTCTTCTGCATTAATAATGCTTTCCGGTCACCACTCAGCCTATACCGTTGCCCAAACGCAACCTATGAAGCTGGCTGCTATGGAGGCTCTTTATAAGGGTGGCACCGACCAACCCTTGACTCTTATTGCAGGCATCAATCCCTTTGCGCAACCCGACTATGAGACGCAGGATGAGGCTCCGCTGAAACTGGCTGTACCCTACGCTCTGTCGTTCCTTGCAACCAACGATATGAATGGTTATGTGCCTGGCATCCGTGACATTCTGGATGGCTACACCAAACCTGATGGTACGCAAGAGCTCTCTTTGGATGAGAAGATTGAACGCGGACGTGCTGCCATTGCTGCGCTTGCGGAATACCGCAAGCGAAATGAAGAATTAAGAGTGAATAATGAAGAATTTGCTGCCGCCATGTCTGATACGGCAACTCTAAATTCCCAACTCCCCTCGCCTCGGAGAGGGGGCGGGGGTGAGGCTCACTCTTCACTTGAAGAAAATATGCCTTACTTCGGTTACGGATATGTGCAGGACAGAGCACAAGTGGTGCCTTACATCCCCGTCTGCTTCTATGCCTTCCGTGTGATGGTAGGAGGCGGGTGCCTGTTTGTCTTGCTTTTCCTGATAGCGTCATTTAAGCCCTCCCTCCTCGGGAGGAAATGGTGGGGAACTATAGCTATTGCCTGCATTCCCATTGCCTACATTGTCAGTGAAGCCGGTTGGTTGGTAGCTGAGTTTGGTCGTCAGCCCTGGACCATTCAGGATATGCTACCTACATGGGTGGGTGTCAGTCAGTTGGGTTCATCGGCTGTAATGATTACCTTCTTCCTCTTCCTCATTCTCTTTACGACCCTCTTGGCCGTTGAAATCAGTATCATGATTCGTGCCATCAAGGACGGGCCTAAAATGAAGAGTGAAGAATGATGAGTGAAGAATTTGTTACCGCTTTGTTCGTTAAACGGTAAACTCTAAACTTACCAATGACTATAAACTCCAGACTTTAGCAATTTTGAAATTTGAATTTATAAATTTTGAATTAAAATAATATGACCTATATATTTCTTCAGCATTACTGGTGCTTTGTAGTAGCACTATTGGCTGCCCTGCTTGTATTCCTGATGTTTGTTCAGGGCGCCAACACGCTTATCTTCTCGTTGGGTCGTACCCCTGATGAGCGTCGATTGATTGTCAACTCCACGGGCAGGAAGTGGGAATTCACCTTTACCACCCTTGTCACTTTTGGAGGAGCTTTCTTCGCCTCCTATCCCTTATTCTATTCCACTAGCTTTGGCGGAGCATACTGGCTATGGATGATTATCCTCTTCTCCTTTGTCCTACAGGCCGTCAGCTATGAGTTCCAAAACAAACTTGGGAATCTGTTGGGCGCCAGAACCTTTCAGTGGCTATTGGTCTTGAATGGCATCTTGGGTCCGTTATTGCTTGGTGGTGCCGTAGCCACCTTCTTCACTGGCTCGAACTTCATTGTCGAGAAAGGCAACATCGTTAATTTTCAACTTTCAACTTTCAATTCTCAACTAATCATTAGTCGTTGGGCCAACGCTTCGCATGGTCTGGATGCTCTCTTGAATCCTTGGAACTTAGTTCTAGGACTGGCTGTGGTGTTTTTGGCTCGCATTTTAGGTTGCCTGTATATCCATAAGCAGGTAGAGGATGCCCAGTTCGATAATCATAACCGCATTATTCAGCCCCTATGGCGCAGCACTTGGCTCTTCCTGGGCCTGTTCCTTGCTTTTGTTGGACACATCCTTACGTGCGAAGGCTATGCGGTTGCAGCCGACGGCACCATATACATGGAGCCTTATAAATACCTGCATAATCTCCTCACGATGTGGCCTTTGCTGGTGGTACTACTTATAGGTGTAGTGTTCGTACTCTTTGGCATCCTGTGGTCAATATTCCATAAGGAATACAAACGAGGCTTCTGGGTTGTTGGATTCGGAACGGTGGTTACGGTAACCGTCCTGCTTCTGCTGACTGCTTGGAACAATACTGCTTATTATCCCTCAACGGCCGACCTGCAGTCGTCCCTCACCATGCAGAACTCCAGCAGCAGCGAGTTCACCCTACGCACCATGTTCTACGTCAGTCTGCTCATCCCCTTCGTTCTGGCCTACATCATCTATGCTTGGCGTGCTATCGACAAGAAGGAACTGACCTTGGACGAGATAAACTCTGACCATTCGTATTAGATGAAAGATTATCCTGATAAGATGACGGCTGAGGAGGCACGAGTGTTCAGGGATGCCGTGCTCAGCATTGTGGGTCAGATTCCACGGGGTTATGTAACCACATACGGTCTTATTGCCACTTTGGCGGGATGGCCTAGTCATTCGCGTATGGTAGGTCGTACCCTCCGATATACACCAGGAGCAGCGCTTCTTCCTTGCCATCGTGTTGTGAACAAGGTGGGACGTACTGCTCCTGGTTGGAAATGGCAACGCCCTCTCCTTGAAGATGAGGGCGTTACCTTTAAAGATAATGGTCATGTAGATATGGCTCGCCATTTGTGGGAGCCAGATATACCTTAATTATATCCTCGGTTTCTGGCAGAGATGGACGATAAGGGAGATAAGAAGGATGATGATGCCGTAGATAACAGGAACTAAGGCGCACTTGTATCCGCCATATATAACGGGGGACATGTCTACATCTGTGGGGGTTACATAGCCCGACTCTTCTATGGTTTTAAGTGTCTCTTGCATATGTTCTTGCATGTAGCCAAACATCTGATTGAGGCCTAACGCTCCGAAGAGTAATCCACAAACAAACGCGATAGCGCCTATGTTACGTACCCAAGCGGGAGCCTTCCATGCTGCCAGGAATACCAACGCCAGCAGAAGGGTGAGGGCGGACATACACCAAGGGTTGCCCATCATAAAGAAATCAGAAATTGCATTCATAATCATTACTTTCAATTTGGTTAAACATTTTGTTCTTGCAGCTGCTGAATCTTAATTCGATGGCAAAGTTACAGCATAAGGACAGCGATGCCAAATTTTAGGGCAGTTAAAACCCTTCGTTTGACTGTCGAAACCCTCTATAATGGGATTTTGTGCCCCTACAATGGCTTTTGAACGGGGGAAAAGTATTATCTTTGTTTCCGTTATGAAACGTACTGCACTTATTATTTCCTATTGGACGGTGGCATTGATTCTGTTTGCCACAGTACTTTCCAGCACGGGTTACACACTTCCCGATGCTTTCTTCCTCGCCAGTTCGCTTTTGCCTGTGGCCGTATTGTTCCGCTACCTGTTGGCACAAATCCGTTTTACCTCGCGATGGCAGGGAATACGTGATGTATGTTTCCTAACATTGTTCATCCTTACGATGGCTTTCCTTGCTGTTCATTTGGCACATACCATATTATTGGATCTTCATCGCCAGTTGTGGCACGGCGAGCTGGGCGTTTCCCCCATATTGCTGAATCCTATATTCCTGATGGCGATGCTTCTGCTGATAATAGGTGGCGATTATTTTGTGGGTCGGATGATTGAGCAACGCTTGCCAGAAGCCGAGGAGTCGATAACCTTCACCAGCGACCGCCAACCCGTTACACTCCAACGTCAGGAGATCCTTTATGTGGAGAGTTGCGACACGGAAACGTGGATTTATGCTACAGAGGGACGTAAGTATCGCAACAAGCGCCCCATTTCTGCATGGGCTAATCTCTTAGGTAAGGATTTCCTGCGTATTCATCGTTCCTATCTGGTTCGCATCTCTGCCGTCCAAGGGCGGGATGGTGAGAACATCATCCTGGGTGACCTTCGCCTTCCCATCTCCCGCAAATATAAGAATGAAGTACAGGAGACTCTAGACTTTAGACCTTAGACTTTAGTCATGATTAATGTCTATTCTTTTTTTCTGAGAAAAGGTGCATTTTAATGAACGTTTCCCGTTTTGCGGTGTATATGATTATGAGAGCGGCTCAGAAAGTTAAAAGGTTAAAACATTAAAGTGTTAAGAAAATGAGAAAGACAATAGTTATCCTGATGGCCCTGATGGGCAATATGTGGGGTTTTGCACAGAAGGCAGAAACAATAGAAACGTTCGTAGCTAACAAACACGAGCCGGAATGGTATGCGGCACAGGCAGAGGCTTGGCAAAAGAAAGTTGATGCAAACCCCAAGGATCAATGGGCTTGGCGCAACCTGTTCCGGGCTACCTATTATCACGACAATTTTACCAGGGGATGGGGAGTGCTTCAGGATGAATCCAAAACGGCTGATGTTCTTCGTAAGATGGAGGCCACACTGCCCGACAGCTATGTGCTGAATCTTTGCAAAGGGCGTTTCTGCCTGACTACCGATGAGGCTGCCAAGCGGGGAGACAACATCCCCCGCGCCATAGAACTGATGCCAGATGATATCTGCCCAGAAGACCTCGAATATCTGGCAGTCCGTTTATGGATTGTTGACCCAGAGAACCCACGTGTCAAGGAACTGTACACCAAATCGTACCAAAAAAAGTATTTCCCCGCTCGCATCATGCATTTCAACCATAATATGCTCCAATGTTTGCCGCCAAATGCCCTCTACTTTTCCAACGGTGACCTTGACACAGAACCCATGAAGATGCTGCAAGAAGCACTTGGTGAACGTACGGATGTGACCATCATTAACGTCTCCTTCCTCCACTCCACGCCCTTCATGGCGGCCCTCTATAAGAAACTAAACGTCAAACCGCTAACCCTGAATGTACAGGACTATGGGAAGTATGGTGAGGAATGGCTCCAACACTACGAATCCGACATTATTATGTATATAATCCATGAGAGTAAGCGACCTGCCTACTTCTCACCCACAAATGGCATAGTCCCTATCTTGAATAAAGACAGCATCTACAACGAGGGACTTGTCTTGAAGTACAGCCCCAAGCCGTACAATAACTTCGATGTGGCAATGCACAACGTGAAGGAAGTTTACAATCTGGAGTATCTGGCTGAGCCCGACCTCGTCTATGACTCGTGGGAGTCAAGTGAGAGGATGGATTTGAATCATGTGACGCTCCTAGCAAACCTTATCTCTAAGTTCCGCAAGAAAGGTGACGAGGCTCAGGCTCAGCGTCTGTACAACATCCTCAGCAAATGTGTGGAAAGATGTGCAATCGCACATAAGAATACGGATCAACCAGAGGAGATGAAAACGTATTACGAGAATCTGCTGAAAGAACAACTCGAAGATTAATGTTGACCTGCGGTCGAGCCTGCTCACGCTAGCTAATCATTGCTCTCGCTCAATCGCAGTCTTCAATGTTCAATGTTCAATGATTAATGTTCAATATTTTAAGCCGCTTTCAGCACTCACAGACGAGGAGCTGATGCAGCGGGTAAGTAGCAAGGACGATGATAGGGCTTATGGCGAGCTCTATCATCGTCATGCTCGCAAACTGATGGGCTTCTTCTTCAGGCAGACGGGTGGCGATGAGGCTCTGGCTGCCGACTTAACGCAAGATACCTTTATGAGGGTGTGGACGGCACGGAACAAGTTTGCCACTTCGTTCTCGCATTCCGCTCGCGACCCCTTCGGCGTTCAAGTTTCAGGTTCCAAGTCTCAGGTTTCAGGTTTCCGAACGTGGATGCTTACCATCGGGTACAACCTCGTGAAGAACCATTACAGGCTTAGCGAACACCAGAAGCAATACGAGCAGTTTGTGGTACAAACGGGGGAGGAAGTGGCTGAGAGCAACATCGTGGAACACCTCGATAATAAAGCCTTCGACCAAGCCCTGAAGCAACATCTGGAGAAGATGCCGCCAGAGAGCCGATTACTCTTCTCGCTCAGGTTCGAAGAAGAACTGACCGTACCGCAGATTGCCGTCGTAATGTCGATACCAGAGGGAACGGCGAAGTCCCGACTACATATTCTAACCCAATCGTTAAAACAAAAACTCAACTATCATGATACAGTTCGAAGATAAACTCCACGCATCGGCTCAGCGCCTTGCTGAGCAAGAAAACAAAAGCCTGCATGTACCCCAGAATCCCATGCAGCAGAAGCGTACCTATTGGGGATGGATAGCTACACCTGCAGCAGCTGTGGTAGGCCTCATCTTTGGTATGTCCTTGCCCTTGTTTATGCAAAGTGAGCCAAATACACCACTTGCACAAGCCACAGACACCGTACGTGTAATAGAATCGGTACGTGATACGCTTTATCTGACGCAGGTTGTGGAAAAAGAAAAGGTGGTTTACAAAGCCCTTCCCGCCCGGCAAACAGCAGAGGCGGCACCAAGGGATTCCGACTATCACCCCGGCCAATGTACCTCCATCCAATGCGACGGTATCAACTACTCCATCTTAGCTACAAATTAAGGCTAAGACGTAAAACCGCTTAATACGCTATACAAAACATTTTCTCCTTAGGAATAAAAGGTGCTATCTCGCCTTACAAAATTATTTTCAAGCCTTGAAAATATATTTTCATGCCTTGATAATTTATTTTCAAACCTTGATTATATATTTTCAAAGCTTGAAAATAGTTTTATTGCACGTATTAGAATGTTTTTTCTCTCCCATTGGAATGTTTTTCTTACCTGGTGGTATTTATTTTAACTGCATCTCATCATAATGATATTCAGTATGATTGACGTCAGGCTTCAGTTTTGATGCAAATATACGTGTTCAGTTTTGTGTTCTTCTCGATTAATCGTATTTTTGTATCTCTAATATAGGCATTTTTTTGATTTATCAACTTAACATTTCTCCGTTTGCTGCGTATTATAGATGTATGACACGCTCAGAATTTGAACATATATCCGCGACGTTGCGCCAAAAGGTGCTGAAGGTGGGACTTCAGTTCTTTGGCTCGCAAGAGGATGCAGAAGATGCTGCGCAGGAGACAATGGAGCAGCTGTGGCGCTACTGCGAGCAGATAGATGCCGGTCGGAACATCGAGGTGCTGGCCATCAGAGTGGCGAAGAACTGTTGCGTGAGTATGTATAGGAGGCAGAGAACAAGCCTCCCCCGTCCCCTCCCAAGGAGGGGTGAACAACCACAAAGAGGCTCCCTCTCCCTGGGAGAGGGTTGGGGAGAGGCTTCTTCACCGCAGGATATTCTGGAAGCTAAGGATATGGAGCGAATGCTACAGGAGGCGCTGGACTTGCTGAAGCCTCGAGAACGACAACTCTTTGAGATGCGACAGTTGGAGGGCCTATCGGTAGATGAAATATCGTCGGAAACGGGAATCCCCAAACTCTCCATCACGGCAATGGTGTCGGCAGCACGAAAGAAGGTCTTTATAGAACTTAAAAGGAGGATGAAACAATGAAAAACAAGGATATAGAACAACTGATCAACAAATACCTGGAGGGCGAGACCTCTCCAGCCGAGGAGCAGAAGCTTGCGCTGGAGCTACAACGCCCTGATATCCCAGAGGAATGGCAAGCCATCCGCCTGATGTTAGGTGAACTGACACTTGGCGAGGCAGAGTATGATGCAATTCTAAAAAAGAATACTCCCCTCCATCACGGGAAGGGATGGGGGTGGGTCTGCTCTGTCTCTTCCCTCGCTGCCGTCTTGCTTGTCGGGCTGTTCCTGTATCAGCATAAGCCAAACGGAAATGTGAATGAAGTACCTCATTATTATACATCCAACCTCTCTGCTGGCTGCACCCTGAAGAACGTTTACCAGAGGCGTCAGCATCAGGTGAAAACCTTAAGTTACACACGATTTAAAACGATGCTTTATGAAAACCATTAAGAGAATTCAAAATTCAAAATTTATAGAATCAAAAGCATCCCTTTGGGGAGGTTTATTGGTGGCCCTGCTCCTTACTTCCTGCTATCAGCCCAAGGTGGTGATGCATACCATTATTCATAATGATGATTCGATGCCTTGTACACGTGAGGTTTTGTATAGCAACGTGATGTCGCAGGAGATGCGCGACTCGCTTTGGGGCAAAACAAGCGTCGGTTGGTCGCAACCTTTGCCAGAATGCCTGAATATTGATGCCTTTTTTAATTCACATACAGACATCGGTGAGGGAGATACGGTAACAACATCGTTCTCGAAGTTCTTTGAATCTGTAGAGAAAATGTGCGAAGAGACTCCCCTCTTGCTTAACGGCACCAAAATGAGGTCGAACGCCAATCTGGAAAAGCGCTTCCGCTGGTTCTATACCGAATACGTATATACGGAAACCTTCTGTTGTGTGGGTGATTCCTTCAAACTGGCGCCAACGGATTATGCCGACAAGGATGCCGTTAGCTATTGGTTCACGGGTCAGCCTAATCTGCTGCAAGGACTGAACGGAGCTGAGGCATACGAGAAGTTGGGCAATATGGAGCCTGCCGTTACCAAATGGCTGAATGATAATCTGTTCAAGGTAGGTTTCGACTTCATCGTGGCTCATTACGATTCTATCCCCAATCCACCCGTTAGCCGTGAGCGTTTCATAGAACTTCAGGATTCCTTGGTACATTTTATAATGGAAGGTGAGGAGGATATCCTGACTTCCCAGCCGGATGATAAGTTGCGCTCTTTCTTCCACTCGGATGCTTATGCTATGTTCTTCGACGAAGATAATCCTCTGGGAGAGGAGCTGAACAGGGAGTTCATGAACCGCCTGAACATCTTTTGGTTTAATGTGCCTTACACACTTACTATGCCTGGCAAGGTTACTGATACAGGAAACGGAACGCTACAGCCCGACGGCACCATCTTCTATCCCTTCACGGGCGAGCGCCTCATCCCTCAGGATTACACCATCACAGCCACCTCACGTGTTACCCATATCTGGGCTTACATCGTAACGTTGCTGGTAATCTTTCTGGCTATCGGTAGCTTCCTTTATTGCAGAAAAAGATGAAACATCCTACTATACGCCTCTACCTTCTTGTCAAACGACAAGGGGTAGGCGCGTGAAGAGGAGGGAAGACGGTAGAGAATAACAGCCTCACCCCCAACCCCTCTCCGAATGGCGAGGGGAGTAGTTGCAAAAGTATTGGCCTTGGGAATGGTGAGGATGCCTAACGAATTGCATATGGTTTCTGTGGCTTTCTCACCTGTGGTAACAATGGCACGAAGATGGGGGAGTTGGGAGATAAGGGCATGAATGTCCGTCGGTTCTACAACTTCGAGGAACTTGTCTGAGGCATTATCCTGTAAACGCCGGATAGCTGTGGAGGTGTCGAAGAAAGCCAATCCTTTCTCCTTACAGAACGCCACAATCTCCTCTAT
>JAEEGF011513043.1_pt1 | contig 42736 bp, 39 predicted proteins | sample 9134171 | NCBI WGS metagenome assembly JAEEGF01 (sample SAMN16246542, study PRJNA631951) | gut metagenome | biome: gut microbiome; feature: rumen; material: AP-attached | host: Bos | place: Iran: Karaj | collected 2018-10 | reverse complement strand
TGCACAAGCTGCGATAGCGAAGAGAGCGCAACCCTCGACGAATGCAGAGGTCAGAATCATGTTGGTCTGGATCTTACCAGTAGCCTCGGGCTGACGAGCGATGGCGTCCATAGCGCTACCACCAATCTTACCAATACCCAAACCTGCACCAATTGTTGCAATACCTGCACCGATACCGCAGCCCAGCTGAGCCAGACCTTCAGCGGCTAAAAATAAAGCTGAAATCATAATTTTTAAATTTTTAAGTTATTAATAATTGAATTTACTTCTAATTTTTACATTTTCTAATTGTTACATTCTCACTCTGCGTGATGGTCTTGATGGGCAAGCCCGATAAAGACGGCACTCAGCATGGTGAAGACGTAAGCCTGAACGAAGGCTACCAGAAGCTCCAGCAGATTCATGAAGAGGAGCATCAGGATGCTGAAGGCATTCAGACCGAGACCGAACCCGACTCCCATCGACCAACCGAGGAAGATCACACAGGTGAAACTGAGCATCACAGCGTGGCCTGCCATCATGTTGGCAAAGAGACGGATCATCAGCGCGAAGGGCTTTGTGAAGACACCGAAGAGCTCGATAATCGGCATGATAGGTGCCGGATAAGCCTTCAGGAACAGGGGCACATCGGGCCAGAAGATTTCCTTCCAGTACTCCTTGTTGGCAAAGATGTTGATGGCAAGCATCGTGCATAATGCCAGGAAGAAGGTGATATTGATGTTACCCGTGACGTTGGCTCCGCCTGGGAAGACGGGAATCAGTCCGATAAGGTTACACGTCAGGATGAAGAAGAAGACCGTCAGCAGATAAGGGGCATACGGCTTGTAATGCTTCTCTCCGATTGACGACTTGATGAGGTCGTCGTGGATGGTCATCACAATCATCTCCATGGCTCCGACGAAACCTCCAGGGGCCTGATCCTTCACGTCGTGCTTCTTATACCAGCGGGCGCAAGAGAGGAAGACGATGATGAGGATGGCCACCACAATCCAGATCTGGAGCACACTCTTCGTGATGCTCAGGTCGAGCGGGCGCTCCTCACTGCCGTCGGGCATGCGCTGATAGATCTTGCCGTGATGCTCTTCGCTGACGAAGAAGCCTTCTGACTGTGGCAGATCCTTCAGACTGTGCTCCGTACAGAAGTACCACTCACCGGTATTCGCGCTACGGATGATGATGGGCAGCGGGATGCTGAGATGCTTGCCTTCGTAAGTGGCAATATGCCACTCGTAAGAGTCGGCGAGGTGCTCGAGAACGATCTCTGGAATATTGATCGCTTCACCCTCACCACCCTCTTCTGCTGCAAGAGCCGGCATCGGTAGCAAGGCTACCATCATCAGGAGGATTATCGTTTTTAATTTTTTCATTCTCAATAAGTTTTGCAAACTTTACTCAAGTTCTTGTTCGAGTCGAGGCAGTATCGCCAGACACGCGTCAAGAGCGGTTAGACACTCTGGCGAAGAAGACGGAATGGTGGGCTAAAGAGGCGAAATAGAACGCCATGAACACCAGGAAGAAGGGCAACATCTGCGCCTTGCCACAAGCCAGGTAATAGACGAACATCACGGCGAGAGCCAGCAACAGACGGAAGCCTGAGACTGCCGTAAAGAATGTAGGCAGACTGTCGGGCGACTGACTGGCAACGCGAGCCCATATCATGGTGATAGCGCCGGCCACCACAAGGGTGAAGGCGGAACCGACGATAGCGGGCGTAAGCAATCCGTCGAACGACCTGACCTGCATCACCAACAGGGTGATGAGGAACAAGGCTGCTGTCAGGAATAACTGCTGTCGCATATACTGCTTGCTAATCTTCGAGATGTCCATTTTCTTATCTGCTTCCTATTTACACTCCGGGCGAGGGGGCTTAGCCCATCTCTACACAGAGACTTACCTTATTCTTCTGCACTTCCACGAAACCGCCGAGGATGGAGAGGGTTACCTTGCCTTCCTTCGTGACATACTCCACATCTCCTTTCTGAAGGGTGGAGATAATCGGTGCGTGGTCGTTGAGTATCTCAAACTGTCCCATAGTACCTGGTACCAGGACGCTCTCGACTGCTCCGTCGAATTCAACCTTCTCGGGCGAAACTATTCTCAATTCTAGCATAATTTAAAAATTAAATCATGTAACAATGTAATTTACATTGTGCTAGCCTTTGGCCGCCTCGAGCAGTTTCTTTGCCTTCTCCTTGGCATCTTCGATGGTTCCCACATTGAGGAATGCCTGCTCGGGCAGGTCATCGACCTCGCCGTCGAGAATAGCGTTGAAGCCCTTGATGGTCTCTTCGATAGGCACCATCACACCGGGCAGACCCGTGAACTGAGATGCCACAGAGAACGGCTGAGAGAGGAAGCGCTGAACGCGACGAGCGCGGTTCACCGTCTGCTTGTCCTCATCAGAGAGCTCGTCCATACCGAGGATGGCGATGATATCCTGAAGTTCCTTATAGCGCTGCAGGATCTGCTTCACGCGCTGAGCACAGTCGTAGTGAGCCTTACCAACAATCAGCGGGTCGAGGATACGCGATGTAGAGCCCAGCGGATCCACAGCGGGATAGATACCGAGCTCGGCAATCTTACGATCGAGCACCGTCGTAGCGTCGAGGTGTGTAAATGTCGTTGCAGGGGCAGGGTCGGTCAAGTCGTCGGCAGGCACATATACGGCCTGTACTGATGTGATAGAACCGGTCTTCGTAGAAGTGATTCGTTCCTGCATGGCACCCATCTCGGAAGCCAGTGTCGGCTGATAACCCACGGCAGAAGGCATACGACCCAGCAGAGCTGACACCTCAGAACCAGCCTGAGTGAAACGGAAGATATTGTCGATGAAGAACAGGATATCGGCAGCACCGCCATCCTTACCACCACCATCGCGGAAGCCCTCTGCAACCGTCAGACCAGACAAGGCAACAGAAGCACGTGCGCCTGGCGGCTCGTTCATCTGGCCATAGACCAGTGTAGCCTGAGACTTCTTCAACTCCTCGGGATCAACGAGACTCAAGTCCCATTTGCCCTGATCCATTGCCTCGCGGAACTTGTCGCCGTAGCGGATAACGCCCGACTCGATCATCTCGCGGATAAGGTCGTTACCCTCACGAGTGCGCTCTCCTACTCCAGCGAATACGGAGAAGCCGTTGTGACCCTTGGCAATGTTGTTGATCAACTCCATGATGAGCACCGTCTTACCTACACCAGCACCGCCGAAGAGTCCGATCTTACCACCCTTCATATACGGCTCCAGCAGGTCGATCACCTTGATACCCGTAGCGAGGATTTCCTTCTTCGTAGAGAGTTCCTCGAACGAAGGAGCCTCGCGATGGATAGGATAAGCGCCCTCCATGTCGAGCTGTTTCATACCGTCGATAGGCTGACCAATCACGTTCAGCATACGACCCTTAATCTGATCGCCGGCAGGCATCACGATCGGACTGCCCATCGGGATCGCCTCCAGTCCACGGTGCAATCCGTCGGTATTGTCCATAGCCACGCAACGCACCGTATCCTCGCCGATGTGCTGTTGCACTTCGACAATCAGGTCGCGCCCGTCACCACGGTCAATCTTCAATGCATCATGAATTTTTGGCAGCACTTTCTCAGCATCCTGACCTTCCGTATCGAAATAAACGTCGATAACCGGGCCGATAATCTGGGAAATGTGTCCAGTAATTTGTGACATAAGCAATTATTATTTTAAGTTACATATTGTTTTTAGTTCTTACTCATCGTGTTCAGAGCCGATTGCAAAGATAATCAATTTCCTGTAAAAGAAAAACAATTTTTAGATTTATTAAACAATTAGGGGCAATTATTTCCTTAATGCAATATTATAGTTGTAATATTGACTATTGCCCGTTACGTCTTCTAATACTTTTACAAAGGGCGGGAATTTCACGCTTTCCTGTTCTGCGACGCCTTTCGACTGCAGGATTACCAGGTCGCTTACAGGCTCGAGGAAGGTGTCGATCTCGAAGTGCTGACCTTTCCAGATAAAGCTCTGCCGGCGCTTGCGGATCGTCTGGCGATAAGGATCGGCCTGCTGGAGCAACGACTCGTAGAGATTGTTGTTCACCTGGCGCTCGGTCTCGATCTCCTCGGTATCGGAGATGCGTCGCTTCATGCGATGGACATTCACCACCTTGCCGTTCCAGTCTCTGCGGCGCAGACGGACCTCACAGCCCGGTTCTGCCACCAGATAGGTCTGGGTAATCTCGCTCACGATGGCACCGGGTATCTCGTCGATGACCTCGACCTTATAAAGGCGCTCTTTCTCCATGGGCTGCGGCAAACCGAGTACATGACTGATCTCATTGATGACGCGGCTCAGTTTGGCATTGAAGTCATCGTGATTGTTGATGACGCGCAGATGGGAATGGCCAGACCATGCGTTAATCACCTTCTTGTCCAGTTCTCTGGCGATGCGAAGCCCTTCTTCATCGGCCTTCTCGTAGCGCGTGGCATTCGTAGCGGTCGTATAATACTGTTCTGCGCCGTCGGCAGCACTCACGAGATGGAGCACGGCATCATAGCGCTCGCGCAGACTGTTGGCATCGGTACCAGCCATCGACGTGATCTCGTCCCACTCCTCTGGTGTGATATATGCAGAGATGTCGAGAGCACCTCTGTCGCAGACGATGAGCACGGGCTTCGTGCAAACCTCAGCGAGTCGTTGAAACTGGTCTTCGAGGGCAAGCTGCGTCTCGAGAATCGCCCTTTCGCCTTCATAATAGAGAGTGCGGTTAGGCGTCAGATAGTTCCATCCGCCAGTGCTATAGAGCGTCGGTACCTCTGGGATGGTAAATACCTTATATCCCATCCCAGAGAAGTACTCGATAATCTTAACGAGAGCCGTCGTCTTACCTGCGCAAGGACCACCCGTCAGTACGATTTTCTTGATTTCCGGCATAACTTAAATACTCAGTTCATCAAGCACTCTGATCAGTTTCTTATTGAAGGGCTTGTCGGTACGGATGCACTCGGAGAACGGCACATAGACCACCTCGTTGTTACGCACACCCACCATCACGTTGCGCTGGCCCTGTATGATAGCCTCGATGGCACCCACGCCGGTGCGGCTGGCCAGGATACGGTCGTGAGCCGAGGGTGAACCACCTCGCTGCAGATGTCCCAATATGGAGACGCGCACATCGAACTCCGGGAATTCCTTCTTCACACGATCGGCATAGTAGAGGGCACCGCACTTGGGACTTTCCGATACGATGACGATACACGACTTCTTCGACTTGCGGATACCACGCCCCATGAAGGCGGCCAACTGGTCTTCCTCCATCAACTCCTCAGGAATAATAGCAGCCTCGGCACCACAGGCGATGGCGGAGTTCTGCGCCAGGAAACCGGCGTCGCGCCCCATCACCTCCACGAAGAAAATACGCTCGTGGGAGTTTGCCGTATCACGGATACGGTCGACACACTCCATGATGGTGTTCATAGTGGTGTCGTAGCCGATGGTGGAGTCGGTGCCATAGAGGTCGTTGTCGATGGTGCCGGGCAGTCCGATGACAGGGAAGTTGAACTCCATGCCGAAGTTACGGGCTCCGGTCAGCGAGCCATTGCCGCCGATGACCACCAATGCGTCGATCTCCTCCTTCTGACAGGTCTCGTAGGCCTTCTGCATGCCCTCCGGAGTCATGAACTCCTTCGAGCGTGCGGTCTTCAGGATGGTGCCGCCCCTGGTGATGATACCCGAGACGTTCTCAGTGGTGAAGGGCTTTACCTCACCCTTGATGAGTCCGTCGTAACCACGATAGATGCCTTTGATATTAAACTGGTTGTAGATACCAGCACGCGTCACGGCACGTATGGCCGCATTCATACCTGGTGCATCACCACCAGAGGTAAGAATTCCAATTGTCTTAATCCTACTCATATACCTTATTATATATTAATTATACATAGTGATTTCCAACCAGAGCACAGCCAGACCGACAATCCAGCCTGCCAGCACTTTCAGCGAGAGGTTTTTAAGATACCACCCCATACGCATGTGCTCCATCTTCATGAGAGCCAGACCACTGACAGAACCCACGCAAAGCAGACATCCACCAACGGCAGTAGAGAACGCAATGACTTTCCAGTAGGCACCATTCACGGCAAACTGGCACATATAGGCTGCGTCGGGTACAAATGACATATGCTCACTACTGAGTACGGGATAAAGAGAGATGTCGCTGACGGCGATCGTAAACGTATCCACCAGTCCGCTCAGGATGCCAGATACCACACCCAACACCCAGATGTTATTCACATTCTCATCTATCCAATCAGCCACATCAGCGAAAACGCCCGTCTCTGTGACCACACCCATCGCCAGCATGATACCCATCACAAAAAGGATCTGCTGTAATGAGCCATACTGGGTGGCCTTGGGGATATAACGCTGCGACATCTGGTCGGAACGCATCAGTTTGCGGTTCATCAGTTCATTGACTACCCACAGTACAGACAACACACACAGTGCACCGAGGAAGGGCGAAAGTTTGGTGATGTTATGGAAAGTGGGAATGAACCACAGACCACCGATACCTACGAAAAGCATCAGCACACGTTGCCAAGGACTCAGGTTGGTATCATCGCCTCTGTAAGGCATCGGGCTCCACTGGGTATCGAGCCGTTCTGGCAATTCCCTGCTGATAAGTGCTGTCGGAATAATCCATGCCAGGATGGCGGGAAGTGCCATATACGACGAGAAATTCGTGGCCGTAACGGCTCCGTCGCCCCAGAGCAGCAATCCTGTAGGATCGCCAATCACTGTAAAGCAACCACCACAGTTGGCTGCAATCACGATAGCTGAGCCAATGAGCATTCGCTGGCGACGGTTCTGAACGAGTTGTCGCATAATTACCAGCATCGTCATCGTCGTCGTCAGGTTGTCGAGGTTGGCAGAAATCACGAATGTTGCCAGGGTAATCGTCCAAAGCATACGCTTCGAATTACGGGTACGTATCCATTTCGAGATGAAGTCGAAGCAGCCGTTATTGTTCAGAATCTCAATGATACTCATCGTAGCGAGTAGGAACATGACGATGCTCGCAGCGCGGCCTACGTAATAGAGGAACACATTGTTGTAAATGAAATGTTTCACCGTATCGCTCGTAGGCGATTCGTCACCGAGGAACGCCATATACTCGACGGCATGGTGCGCCATCACATAGTCTGTGCCATAGCAGATATAGACCACCCACCCAACGGTACCGATAAACACGGCGATAGCCGCCTTGTTCACACCAGTCAAATGCCCGGTGGCAATCACCAGGTAGCCCAGCAAGAGAAGTATTACGATAATCAGTGTCATTGTCTATTCAAGATTTGTACAGGTGCCCAAAACCAGAAGACCGATCCTCTACCGTCCTCATGATTCTCTCTGTATCCCACCTTACCGTCGCAGCGGTCGATGATGGCCTTACAGATACTTAATCCCAAGCCGGGGGCTTCTTCTTGTGTATAGGCATTCTTGTCGTTCAATATATCAAAAAGGTTTGCCTTCATATCTTCTGGCACACCTTCACCCGTATCTTTCACTTCTACATGGAAAATACCACCCTCCATGAAGTAAGACAGTTGTATCTTACCTTCTTTCGTATGTTGCATGGCGTTTTCAAGCATGTGCATCGTCACGAGTCGCAGAAGCTTGGGGTCTAACAGAACTTTCAGACCGCCTTCAGGTCCGACGACATCGATTTTCACACCATTCTTCAACTGGGGTCTGATCTCGTCTGCAAAGAGGCGCATCTCAGCATCAATATCAGTCTCCATGCGATCGAAGAGCTGTTTGTTTCCCACAATATCACCGATAGACATCAGTTGGTTGACCAGATGCAGCAACTGATGACCGTTCTTATTGATCAGTTTCATCAGGGTGTTGACTTCATCGCGCCCCATTGACTCATCGCTTTTTATCAGGTCGGAGAAGCCGATAATGGCATTCAGCGGTGTTCGCAAGGCGTGACTGACATTACTCATAAAGACGTCTTTGAGAGCTTCACTCTTCTGGGCTCTCACCATCTCCATATGCACTCGTTTTCTGGCGATACGCTGCTGGATAAGCACAATAACCAGAGCCACAATCACCACACTTGACAGCAAGAACCATATCCACATGGGGATGCGCAGACCACCGAAAGATGTCTTCACACCACCATAGACTTCTTCGATGACACCCTCTTTCTCCAATTCTGCCAATACGACGTTAATCGTGTCGATCAAGTGTTTGTCGTGACTCACATAGCAGTATTCTCTCGCCATCAGCGTCAGGTCCTCGGCTTCAAGGTTTCCGTTGCCGTAGGCGTTGATCAGGAAGTTTGCCTGATAACGGAAACAGATAATAGCATCGTACTGACCATGCGTCAGTTCGTTGATAGCCATCTTCAGATCCTTCACGATAATGGTTTCTGCACCAGCCTTAGACAAGGTATCGCGAACGGGTCTTGACTCCATAAAAGCGATCTTCTTTCCTTTGACGTCGCGCAAGCCAAGGCCAGCCGATTCTCCTTTACGGGTAATCATCTGGTAATACATCCTAAATACAGCCCTCGAGTAGTTCGTCTCGTGCTGGCGATAAGTAGAAAACACCATCATGCCGAGATCGACCTTACCATGAAGCACATCTCCCGCGATATTCTCCCAGGTATTGGCTGAGTAAGTATAAGGAATATTCAGACGTTTCAAAAGGATTTCCGTAAATTTGATATCCAGTCCGCTGGGTTCGCCCTTCTCATTGACATACTCTAAAGGGGCGTAGTCGAAGTCGATACCAAACTTCAGAGGTTTCTCCTTGGAATAGCTTAAGGTTTCTGCACTTACCTCCAAGGCAAGTACAACCCACATCAGTAGGAAGAACCCATATCGTCGTACCGAGTACATTTTAGGCTTACGTCTTGATGGCTACAAAATTACAAAGATATTTTGAAATTAACAAATTTTTAAGCATTTTTTTTCTGAAAGCCACCATGTAAGGTTTATGCAGGTAAGAAAAAGGGTTTCCCAAATCAGGAAACCCTTTCTGTTCGTTAGTCGAGGCCGAAGAGAACTTTCAGTCCTCCATCGACGCCGGAGAAGCCCATAAACGCGAGACTGAGGAGTCCGGCAGAAAGCATGACGATCGCCATTCCCTGCATGCCCTTAGGAATCTTCACGAGTTCGAGTTGTTCACGCATACCTGCGAAGACTGTCAGAGCCAGTCCGAATCCGATTGCCGTAGAGAAGGCATAGACCACACTCTGCAGCAGATTGAAGTCTTTCTGGATACAGAGGATTGCGACACCGAGCACAGCACAGTTTGTCGTGATAAGTGGCAGGAAGATTCCCAGTGCCTGATAAAGCGCCGGCGACACTTTCTTCAGTACAATTTCGACCATCTGCACCAGAGAGGCAATAACAAGGATGAATGCTATCGTCTGCAGATACTGCAGGCCGAAGGCATCAAGCACATATTTCTGAACAAGCCAAGTAACAATCGTAGCAAGCGTCAGCACAAAGGCAACTGCAGCAGACATACCTAGCGAAGTGTCAATCTTCTTTGATACGCCAAGGAACGGACAGATGCCGAGGAACTGTGACAACACAATGTTGTTCACAAAGATGGCGGATATAAATATCAGAATATATTCCATAACTTAAGCGTTTCTAAGTTTGTTAACAATAGCAATCAGGAAGCCGAGGGTGATGAAAGCACCCGGAGGCAGGACGAAGAGCAGGATATTGTAGGTCTCGGGCAACAATGTGAATCCGAAAACAGAACCATTGCCTAACAACTCACGACAAATGCCTAGAAGCGTCAGTCCGAGCGTGAAACCGAGACCAATACCGATACCATCGAAGAGTGAAGCTAGAGGCGACTGCTTGGCAGCAAACGACTCTGCACGACCGAGGATGATACAGTTGACCACAATCAGCGGGATAAAGAGTCCGAGAGCTGCGTCGATATCAGGCAGGAAGGCCTTGATAACCATCTGCAGGATGGTCACAAACGCAGCAATTACAACGATAAACACTGGAATTCGCACCTTATCGGGCGTGATGGATTTCAGACATGAGATCACGACGTTGGTGCAGATAAGCACAGCCATCGTTGCCAGACCCATCGACATACCGTTGATGGCAGAGGTGGTTGTGGCCAACGTAGGACACATACCGAGCATCAGGACGAACGTCGGGTTCTCCTTGACGATGCCATTCTTGATAATCTGTATTGCATTCATAGCTTAATCCTCCTTCTTCTGTTTTGTAGCACCACTCTCTGCATCGACAGGTGTGGTCTTATAAGCATTGTAAGCACTGTTCACAGCCAATAGGAAAGCGCGGCTGGTAATAGTAGAAGCCGTAATGGCATCGACCTGACCACCATCCTTAGATACCGTCAAAGGCTCAGAGGGCGTCTTACCGATGATATCACCCTTTTCACCTTTCTGGAACCACTTGTCGGCTTTAGCACCGAGTCCCGGAGTCTCTGCGTGTTCCAACAAAGTATAGCCGAGAATCTTACCTTCGGGATCGAAACCGACAAGCACTTTCAGATCACCACCGAAACCGCCCGTCGTACTCTCTACGGCAGCACCGAGATCTTTACCCTGGGCATCCTGCGTCTGATAAATAATATAAGTAAGTTCCTTGCCCTTGGCATCGTTCTGCTTAACGGTATCCGTCTTTGTGACGGTAAGATCGGATACGCACATAACCGTCTTGATACCATTGGCAAGAGTCTTGGCCTTCTGGTCGTTGATCGGACCTTCGGTAAGGTGGTTCACAAAAGCAAGGATACCACCCATGATGACTGCTACTCCAGTGAGCACCAGCACCATATTCGTCAAAGATGATTCTAATTTCTTCATACGTCGGATCCTCCTTATTTCTTTGCAGGCACTTCACCGAAGCGCTTGGGCTTGACATAATTATTGATAAGAGGTGTGAACGCATTCATGATAAGAATAGCGAACGACATACCTTCGGGATAGGCACCCCAGTTACGGATAACAATCGTGAGCAGACCGATGCAGACACCATAGATAATTTGTCCCTTTGGCGTCATCGGAGAGGTGACGTAGTCGGTAGCCATGAAGATGGCACCAAGCATCAGACCTCCGGAGAGAATCACCACGAATGGGTCGGCATAAATGGGGTTAGCCAGATGGAGCAGAGAACTCAGTACCAAAACAGTACCAATGATGCTGACGGGAATATGCCATGTAATAATCTTACGCCAGAGCATAAAGATAAGACCAGCAATGAGAGCCAGGTCGCAGATCTCGCCGATAGCACCCGCACCACCATTGAGCGAGAAGTCGGCAAAGAGGAGTGTGAAGGCATCCGGCATCTGAGCGAGCAAATCCATATTACCATCTTTGATAGCCTGCTGCATCAGTGCCAACGGAGTAGCACCAGTCTGTGCATCCGTGTACTGAAGCCACTGACCAGGTAAAGGCCATGATGTCATCTGGGCAGGGAACGCCACGAGCAGAGCGCAACGACCTACCAATGCCGGATTAAAGATGTTATGCCCCAGTCCGCCGAACGTCATCTTGGCAACACCGATGGCAAACAGTGCACCGATGATGATAATCCATATCGGAAGGTTTGACGGGAGGTTCATACCGAGTAGCAAGCCTGTTAAGGCTGCTGAACCATCGAGAATCGTATTCCTCTCGTTCTTGAGGATATATTTGTTGATAGCCCACTCAAAGAAGACGCAGGCTGCCACACTTGTCAGACATACGATGACAGAACCCAAGCCGAAGAAATAGAACGACACGAGCAGTGCAGGCATCAGGGCGATGATCACACCGTACATGTTGCGCTCTACGGTATCCGTGCCGTGGGCGTGTGGTGATAATGATACAATTAATTTTCCCATTTTAATTCATTGAACATTAAATATTGAACATTGAACATTATTTCTTTGCCGCAGCAGCGCGAGCGCGGATGATACCCATGACGGTACCCTTTCCCTGACGGATATTATCGAGCAACGGACGATGGGCAGGACAGGTGAACTGGCACGAGCCACACTCAATACAACTGACGATATCCTCACGCTCGGCACGTTCCCAATTCTTCACTTCTGAGATCTTTGCAAGCAGATAAGGCTCCAATCCCATCGGGCAAGCGCCAACACACTTAGCACAACGGATACAGGGCTGAGGTTCCTTACGACGGGCCTCATCATCAGAGATAATCGTTACAGAGTTCGTACCCTTACAAATAGGCACTTCTGTCGAAGTGAGTGCTTTACCCATCATTGGTCCACCAGCGAGCAGTTTGTTGTCGCCTTCTGGCATACCGCCACAAGCATCGATAAGTTCCTGCATTGGTGTACCCATACGAACGAGGAAATTGCCAGGATTCTTCAAACGTTTTCCAGTTACTGTGGTGTAACGTTCGAAGAGTGGCTTACGTTTCATAACTGCCTCATATACAGCAAAGGCAGTACCCACATTCTGAACTATTGCTCCAACGTTAACAGGAATGGCAGGAGGAGCTGGAACCTGACGACTGATAACTGCATCGACAAGTTGTTTTTCACCACCTTGAGGATAGCGTTGTTTCAGTGGAACTACTTCTACAGAATAAGCAGTGTTATTAAACTTTTCTGCGCATTTACGAGTGAGCAGTTCGATGGCAGGCATCTTGTTCGTCTCGATACCGATATAACCCGTCGTTACCTTCGCGCCTTTCATAAGCAGTTCAAGACCAACAAGAATCTCGTCGGGATGTTCCATCATCAGACGGAAATCGGCTGTAATATAAGGCTCACACTCTACAGCGTTGATAATCACGCACTCTGCCTTTGCTGTAGGCGGTGGAGTAAGTTTAATGAAGGTTGGGAAACAAGCGCCTCCCATACCGACAACACCTGCATCTTTGATTCGGGTAACAATCTCCTCTGGGGTGAGTTCTGGATGAGCCTCTACAGTCTCCAGATTATCAGAACGGTCGATAGCCTCTTCCCACTCGTCGCCTTCTACATTAATAATAATCACGGGCTTACGATAGCCTGTGGCATCGATAGCAGTATCAATCTTGAAAACAGTACCGCTGACAGACGAGAAAATAGGTGCAGAGACGAAACCGCCCGCTTCGGCAATCATCGTTCCCACCTTCACCTTGTCTCCTTTCTGTACGACCGGTTTGGCAGGAGCACCGATATGCTGGCTTAATGGGAATATGGCCTGTTTAGGCAAAGCTGCCACCTGAGTAACGGCCTCATGCGTCAGTTTGTTCTCCTCAGGATGAATTCCTCCTATGCTGAATGTTCTTATATTCATAATGATAGTCTCCTTTCTTATTTGATGGAAATAGATGATTCCGAATCGAGCATCGCACCATGCGAAGGCTTCGGTCTTTCTACAGGTTTCTCTATAGGAGCAGGCTCTTCTACGAGTGCTGGCTTCTCTATAGGAGCAGGCTCTTCTACGAGTGCTGGCTTCTCTACAGGAGCAGGCTTTCCTTCTGGCGCCGATTTCTCTACAGGTTCAGGCTTCGGAGCTGCTGGCTCTTTGGGTTTCGGAGCGGGCGGTGGTGTGGGGAAATTGACATCGATGATAGCATGCTTCGGGCACACTGTCACACACTTACGGCACAAGCGGCACTTCGTATGGTCGATGTAGGCAACATTGTTCTCCACGGTAATTGCATCAAAGTTACACTCTTTCACACACTTGCCGCAACCGATACAACTCACTGCGCAAGCCTTCATGGCCACAGGACCTTTATCCTTGTTCACGCAAGAAACGAACACTCTCCTACCCTTCGGACCCTTCTTCCGGAGTTCGATGATGTTACGAGGACAAGCCTTGACACAAGCGCCACAAGAAGTACACTTTTCTTCATCGACTTCAGGGATGCCCGTTTCGGGATTAACCTTGATGGCATCAAACTGACAGGCCGCCTCACAATCACCACAGCCTAAACAGCCGAAGCCACAGGCCGTCTCACCGGCACCACAGGCATGCATGGCTGCACATGTACGAAGACCGGCATACTCAGCAATGCGAGGACGATGCTCACATGTGCCATTACATCTCACCACGGCAACCATCGGCTCGGAATTGGCAATAGCCATCCCCAGCAGATCGGCAACCTTTCCCATAACCTCGGCACCACCAACAGGACAAGACAGTCCGTCGATACTTCCGGCATCAGCACCCTTGACGAGTGCATCAGCCATACCGCTACATCCTGGGAATCCACATCCACCGCAATTGGCACCCGGAAGTACCTCGCTGACTTGGGCGATACGGGGATCTTCATAGACAGCAAATTTCTTGGAGGCGGCAAACAGCACAACAGCAGCTATCAGACCGATGGCTCCCAAGACAATCACTGCAATCAAGATGAAATTCATAATGTTCTGATATTTGTTTTAGTTTGTAATTAAATTGTTTCTAATTGAAAGGAGAGCTTCTGACTGATATGATCACGAAAGAGCCAGAGCACAAGATAATAAGGAATCAGGGCACCCAAACCAGAAAGGGCAGCATAACCCTCATGTCCAAAAAGTTGCAGTACGATGACAAGCACGGCCACGAGAATGACAAAAGGCAAGCCAAAACCAAGAAGCAAAGCCCGATTAGCCACAGAGCGGGACGCACAGACCGTAACCGGATCACCAACCTTCAGGGATGCACTATCTCGCACGTTGAGCACATCTACAATTTTCTCCTTCGATTCGGAAGCATTGCAGTGTGATGCCACCTTACAGGCTGCACAAGCAGATGTCTGGAGGATACGTACCTTCACACTATCGCCTGAAACTGATTCTACAATACCTGAATGACTTATTTTAGTATGCACTTTGCAAAGGTACGATAATCTCACGAAAAATCAAAGTAAAATAGGGTATTTTTCACAAAAAAATTCGTAATCGTTTGCAATTACGGAAGTTTTTTTATACTTTTGTGCCGATTAAATAGCACTAGCAATGAAAACCAGCGAACAGACGTTACAACAGATTGAGCGCGCCTTGCGTAAGATAACAGAGAAATTTCCTGCCTCTGAAGAAGCAGCAATAATGACTGATATCCATATCCGTGTATCTCAGGACACAGGCGAGCTTACAGTTTTCAACGATGACGAAGTGGAGATAACCCGTTGTGTCGTTGAACAGTGGATAGAGAATAAAGACGATGATTTCTATGAGAAAATACCGTCTATCCTACGCAAATGCATCGATAAACACAAGGCCACCATTGAAAATATGTCGATTCTGAAACCATTCTCTTTTGTCCTGGAGGACGACGATAAGGAAACTATTGCAGAACTCTATCTCGTAGATGACGAGACAGTCATTATCGATCCAGACTTGATGGAAGGGTTAGATGACGATCTGAACAAATTCTTAGACGACCTGTTGAAAGACTAAACTATTCCAGTTTCGTTGCGCCCAATTGAAAATGGCGTGATGCATCAATGTAATAAATCTCTTCCGATTGCGTCTTTTGTTTGGTCTCAGAGTAGTCAAGCAGATGAATCTCATAGTCGCTGGTAATCGAGAAATATTGAACGAATTTCTCTTCTAACAAATCATCTTCTTTATCATCTGCCGCATATAGGCACAACTTATCTACAGGAAAATAATCACTATCAAGCGAATAGAGCCAGATGCTGTAGATATGATCTGAACCTTTCTCCTCATCGGCAACCATCACCAAACGAGCACCAACGCTCTCAGGCAAGCAAGCCGCCTTATGCTTGTTATCGGTACCCAGATTCATATAGCTGGCAATCTCTGGCTGCATGACAGTGAAGCCAGGAAGGAATTTAACAAAGTCATCGGAATAGCTGATGGGTAGTGTTTGCATGGACAAACTGTCATAGAACGTCTTCATCGGATTATCAGAAGTTTCCAAGTCAACACCTTGTAACTTCAATTTCTCCTTAACTTCTACAGCTTTTACACTGTCGAGTTTTTGGGCAATTTCGTCAGCCGACATTTGCTTTCTGCCTCCACACGACACTATGACGATGGCCAAAGCCAACACATACCACATCTGCTTCATAACCGATTTCCATTAAAGTTTTACCTTTTTCTTCACCACCTTGCTCTCATTCTGTAGCCGATCAAGAGCAGTAACTGCATATACCCATTTTGTACGACCGTCCTGATAAGGTAAACGGAGGAACGTCTCATTGGTGATGGCGTAAATCTTCGAAGGATCGTCGGTATTAACCTTCTCACCCTTAGCAAAACGATAAACTACATATTTTACAGCTTCGTCGCCCCAATTTTTTGCTTTAGGAGCAGTCCAGAACAGTACATAGTCATTGTCAATCCACACGGGTTTCAGGCGTTTCACCTTGCCAGGAGCCTTATTGTCGATAAAAGGCATCGATGGTTGTAGTGCGGGATATCTCCAATAGACATTACGGAGATTGGTACCATAGTTCCCCACATTATCAACAGCAGCTTTAGCATACCATAGAACAGTTCCCTGAACATTGGGCATTTCACGATGAAGAGCCATTTTTGCAGGCTGCTGATGAGTATTGGGATTCTTAGGATCAGTAAATTTAACTGAACGTTCCACATCTTCACCGATAATCAGAGGGCGATTGCCTGCATGCTGATTCCACCAACGGATAAGGGTTTCATAGTCTGCAGCCTTATTGCCAATCTCCCAATAGAGCTGAGGTACACAATAATCGAGCCAACCGTTGTTTACCCACATGAGGATGTCTGCGTAGAGGTCATCATAGTTCTGCAAGCCATTGGTATTGCTACCTATAGGAGAGCTTTTTTTATTACGATAGATACCGAAGGGTGAGATACCGACCTTCACCCATGGTTTTGTAGCGTGTACGGTCTTATAGAACTGCTCGATAAAAAGATTCACGTTATAACGTCGCCAATCGCGCTGATCCCTAATACCATTAGAACGTTCCTGAAACAGTTCGTCGTCAGGAATACTCTCACCTGCAACAGGATAAGGATAAAAATAGTCATCCATGTGGATGCCATCGACATCGTAACGGCTCACGATATCCTTGGCCACCTCACAGATAAAGTCACGGTTCTCGGGAATCCCAGGGTTCAATATAAACAGTTCGTCATAAGCAAAACAGTTCATCGGTTTACGAACAGCAATATGCCTGGGAGACAACTGACGCGTACCCTTGGTCTTAGCCCTAAATGGATTAATCCATGCATGTAACTCCATACCGCGTTTGTGACACTCTGTAATCATCCATTGAAGAGGATCCCAGTAGGGATTCGGAGCTTTACCCTGCTGTCCGGTAAGGAAGCGACTCCAAGGTTCCAGTTTACTCTCATAGAGAGCATCACACTCAGGACGTACCTGAAATATAATGACGTTCACCCCATCTTTCTGCAACTCGTTGAGCTGATAGGTCAGCGTCTGTTGCATCTTCGCGGTACCTAAATTCTGGAATTGGCCATTGACACACTGTATCCATGCACCACGCATCTCTCGTTTCATTTGTGAGCTTGCTGTCAGTGAGAGAAGCAAAGCTAAGACTAAAAGTATATTCTTCTTCATTGTTTAAAATAGATTTTGCTTGTTTTTTCTTGCCTCCTCGAGGGATACCAATTCGTTCTGCTGCTGTTGATAGTCAGCACGCAATTGCTGGTACTTTTCCGAGAGTTCATTTTCTATCTGCTGTTCATCGTTCATAAGTCGGGCTGCTACAAGGGCATTCTGTGAGGCATCTTTCATCCATACGACAGGCCCAGAATAAACGGGTGCAATCTTCAGTGCTACATGCAATTCACTGGTAGTAGCTCCTCCTATCATGATCGGAATGTCAAGCCCTGCGCGCTGAAGTTCCTTAGCCACATTGACCATTTCTTCAAGACTCGGAGTGATAAGACCGCTAAGACCTATAATATCGACTTTTTCTTCGATGGCCTTACGCACGATTTGCTCTGCTGGAACCATCACACCCATATCGATAATATCGTAATTGTTGCATGCCATGACCACTCCAACAATATTTTTGCCGATATCATGGACATCCCCCTTCACGGTAGCCAACAGCACTTTTCCAGCCCGTGTTCCGCCCTCTGCTTTCTCGGCCTCAATATAGGGCTGTAGGATACTTACGGCCTGTTTCATGGTTCGGGCAGTCTTAACCACCTGAGGCAGAAACATTTTCCCCTCTCCAAAGCGCTGACCAACAATGTTCATACCTGACATGAGGGGACCTTCGATGATATCAACTGCATGGGGATATATTGCCAAAGCATCCTTCAAATCTGTTTCCAAATAGTCGCCAAAACCTTTCACAAGAGCATTTATCAAGCGATCATCCACAGGAATCTCTGCTCTTGACTTTTCAACAGAAATAGTCGATCCTGTATTAGCCGGAGTTGTTTCTTGAGTTTCTGAGGCAAGGGCTATCAGTCGCTCTGAGGCAACTGTAGAAGTATTCATAATGACCGATTCAATCACATCAAGTTGTTCTTGAGGGATATCTTCGTATGTTACTTTTGATGAAGGGTTTACAATACCGAAGTCCATACCATTCTTAATAGCGTGATAAAGGAATACAGCATGCATAGCCTCCCGGATATAATTGTTGCCTCGGAAAGAGAAACTGAGATTGCTCACGCCGCCACTGATATGGGCACCTGGTAAATTATGTTTGATCCAACTAGTAGCTCGGATGAAGTCTGCTGCATAGTTGTCGTGCTCAGCCATACCTGTGGCAACAGCCAATACATTAGGATCGAAGATGATGTCGAGAGGATTCATGCCAGCCTCTTCCGTCAGAAGCTTATAAGCCCTTTTCGCAATTTCAATTCGGCGTTCGTAAGTGGTAGCCTGACCTTGTTCATCGAAGCACATAACCACGACGGCAGCCCCATAACGTTTCACGTCACGGGCATGCTCGAGGAACTTTTCCTCACCTTCCTTCAAAGAAATGGAGTTGACGATGCTCTTACCTTGGACACACTTCAGTCCAGCCTTGATAACCTCCCAATCAGAAGAGTCGATCATGACAGGAACTCGAGCGATATCAGGCTCTGCAGCAATACGGTTCAGGAAATTTACCATCTCCGTCTTAGCATCCAACAGACCGTCGTCCATGTTGATATCAATCACGAGAGCACCATCAGAAACCTGTTTACGAGCGATACTAAGGGCTTCGTCATAATTTTTCTCTTTGATAAGCCTCAGGAATTTCCGCGAACCAGCGACGTTACAACGTTCGCCTACATTAACGAACTGCACCTCAGGTGAAACCTCCAAGAGTTCAAGGCCACTAAGCCACAATGATTGAGGCCTGGCAACAGGGATATGGGGCTTCTTGTCTTTTACCAATGGACCATATGCCGCAATGAAAGACTCGTCAGTACCACAACAACCACCGATAATGTTCACCAAGCCTTCATCCACAAGTTCTCCCATCTTTGGTGCCATCGTATCTGCCGTCTCGTCATAAAGTCCCAAAGAGTTGGGCAGTCCGGCATTCGGATAGGCAGAGATATAATATGGTGCTCGGCGAGCTAATTCACGAAGGAACGGTTTCATCTGAGTGGCACCAAAAGAGCAATTCAGTCCGACAGAGAAAATGGGGTAAGTACTCATACTTGCAAGGAAAGCATCGAGCGTCTGACCACTAAGCGTACGACCGGCAAGGTCACTGACGGTAACAGAAAGCATGATAGGCAGTTCTTGTTGACGACGCTCCATTACCCGCATAGCTGCATCAACAGCCACTTTGGCATTCAAGGTGTCGAATATCGTCTCAATAAGCAGCGCATCCACCCCACCCGTCATGAGTGCATCTACCTGTTCCTCGTATGCTGAAAGCAGTTCATCGTAGGTTAGTTCTCGTGCAGCAGGGTCACTCACATCGGGTGACATCGAACAAGTCTTATTTGTCGGTCCGATGGAACCGGCTACAAATCGGGGCTTTTCAGGTGTGCTGTATTGATCGGCTACCAATCTGGCAAGACGGGCTCCGGCAAGAGCCATTTCTGAAGATTCGCTTTCAAGATGATAGTCGGCCTGAGAGATGCGCTGACTGCTGAAGGTGTTAGTGGCTATAATGTCTGCTCCGGCCTCTAAATACAAGCGATGAATGTCGCGTATGACATCTGGCCGTGTCAGAGACAATACATCATTGTTGCCTTTCAATTGTCCCTCTAAATAGGCAAAACGGTCTCCCCGGAAATCATTTTCCGTGAGACCGTAGGTCTGTATTTTCGTACCCATCGCTCCATCGAGGATGAGTATCCTTTGCTGAATGATATCGTTAAGTCTGTTGCTCACTATATACTATTTATATACTTTCATTGCTCGGTCCATCTCTCGTCGGTCTTCTTTCTCTTTTAGCGTCTGACGTTTATCGAACTCTTTCTTTCCCTTACAAAGGGCAATATCCATCTTAGCCCGACCTTTACTGTCGATAAAGACAAGCAACGGGACGATGGTGTAACCCGTCTGTTTGGTAGCACTTTCAAGGGCGCGTATCTCTTTCTTTGTCAACAGCAGTTTACGATCACGCTTCATCTCGTGATTATTGTAAGATCCATAGAAATAAGGACTGATATTCATTCCCTTCACCCAGAGTTCACCATTGATAACGGTGCAATACGTATCTACCAGACTGGCTTTTCCCAAACGGATACTTTTGATTTCTGTACCCGTCAGAACGATGCCTGCTGTGTAGGTCTCTATGAAGAAGTACTCAAACGAGGCCTTCCTATTCTTTATCTGTACAGGGCTTTTCTTCCTGATTTGTTCCTGCTCTTTGTTCATTTAATCGTTGCGAAATTCTCAAGATGATCATCGATGTAATGAGCGATATCGTCGACCCATTCCTCTTCATTCTCCACAAACTGGTCATCAAGGTTGTCGAAGTCAGGGAACTGCTCAAAGAGCGCCATAAACTCCTCGTCGCTACATTCCTTCTCGATTTCCTCACGGTGCTTGAGCCATAAAGTATGGGCATCATAAATAAGTTTCGAGGGGCCACGCATATCCCATAATCTCAACACTTTTGCCAATGGATTCTTGAAAATGAAAGGTCCGTAGCCATTGTGAATGAGCTGAACAAAGCCGCCATCCATCACTTCCTGATGCAGGATATCCCAAGCCAGCAATGTCATCTGGTCGGCATTCAACTCGCCCATCGTCTCTGCTGTTATTTCACCACCAATGGCGTCATAGATGGCTTTCACAAAGACATTGACGAACGCATCCATACTTTCCATCGCAGCCTGCTGCAGGTCGGCATCTTTCACAATCACTTCTTTCATCGTCTTTACTTTATTCAGGTAAGTTCATATACGCCGGTTGGCAATCGTCGCCTCAGCACTTCAAGTTCCACATCCTTCCCGACCACGATACCATAACTGCGAAGAATTGTCTCCACAGTCTTACGCGCCAGTTCCGGATGGTTGTTCTCCTCACTCAGATGACATAGCCATACGTGTTTCAATCCCTCGGTCATATGATGGGCTAATGTCTCAGCACAGTTCTTATTCGAAAGATGGCCTGTGTCGCTGAGGATACGTCTTTTTAAATACTCAGGGTAAGGACCATTTAACAGCATCTCCTCATCATGGTTAGCCTCAATAACCAGATAATTCGCTCTGGAAATGCTTTCACGGATGTCGTCGGTGATGCTACCCACATCTGTAATAATAACGAATGTAATACCCTCTGACTGAATCTCAAAGCCCAAGTTCTCACTGGCATCATGAGGCACTGTAAAAGGAAGCACAGAGAACTCTCCCAACTGGACACGTTGTCCAGGAACGAGGACCATCTTCCGTTCCATAGCTACCTTACGAGTGATACAGTAGTTCTGATCGATGCCCTCATGCACTTTCTTTGTGGCATATACTGGCACCTTATACTCATGGCTAAAGGCGCCCACTGACTTGATATGATCTGCATGGTCATGTGTGATAAGTACACGATGTACATCCGACAACTTAATGCCGTAATCCCTGCAGTGTTTCTTCAATGTGCGCAATCCTACGCCAATATCTATAATCAGTCCGTCTGTGGCGGTTCCGAGATAATAACAATTACCGCTGCTGCCGCTTCCAAACGATATGAATTTCAGCATGTCTTTATATATTTTCGTGCAAAGGTACAAAATTTAAATGAAATCCCAACGGGTTTTCACATAAATTATATTTAGAAAGGCATTCCCACAGCGAAGTGGAAGGCAAAATCGCGACTCATCCTCGGATGGATAAGGGGATAATGGGCCTCATCTTCAGTCTTATAGGCCGGATTGATAGCTTTCATACCCAGATCGAAGCGTAGCACAAAATACTCGAAGTTTAGACGCAACCCCAATCCATAGCTTACGGCGAGATCCTGCCAAAGTCCTAGCATCGTGAATTGACCTCCTGGCTGCGATTCATAGTTTCGGAGAGTCCAGATATTTCCAGCATCGATGAATGCTGCTCCGCCAAATTTCCAGAAGAGATGTGTACGATATTCCAAGTTCAGGTCAAGTTTCATGTCGCCCGTTTGTGTAATGAAGTTGATACGACCGTCTTTATCTTTGTAATTACCAGGACCGAGACTACGGACTGTCCATCCTCTCACACTGTTAGCACCACCTGAGAAATAACGTTTCTCGAAAGGCAGTACAGTAGAGTTTCCATAGGGATAAGCCACACCTAATCCAACATGAAAGACCAGTTGGTCCTGACGTTCCTGGCTCAACAGATTATGTGAAAAATCGACATCAGCCTTCACATACTGGGCATAGGCGATGTCAAACACTTTATACTGTCCGTCACTATTCTTGTTACCACCGAAAATAGAGGTATAGAGATTCAACAGGTTACCACCTGCCTCAAGATTAGTTCTGATGGAAAGGCGGCGGTTACTGTACGAATAGCCAAAGCCCGTCTTCATGATAAACAGGTCTTTGTAATTGTAACTTAAAATCGCATTCGGATTCGTGGGGTTATCGAGATATTCACGTCTGAATGTCTCACTGACCCAAGGCATGAACACATAGTTCAAATCAACAAAATCGATACGATAACTGTCATGGTGGTTCTGCGGCTGCCACTTATATCGCCAGGCAGCAGAGAGTATTCGGCGATGGAACTCTGGACGATCCTGAGAGTCATACATTACAGAGAGTTCACTGGTGGCTATAAGTCTGCGACGAATATCCTCACTTAAGAAAGGCAGAACGAATCGCGGGAAACTTACCCTACCCTCAATACTGTATTCAACGAAATCCTGATTGCTGTATCCCTCCAGTCCTCGGATTGCTTCGTAAGCACCTCTGAGTTTCAGGCTGAAGGTCTCAGAGCCTTTAAAAAGATTTCTGTTCTGGTAAGTCAGTGAGGCTGCAGCACCGAAGTCGCCAGCAGTATTAGTTCCTTCAGGCTGGAAGCTAATAGATGAAGGTTTGTTCGTCTGTATCATAATACGAGTATCCAACAAGGCAGTATCCGGCACTTGCTGAAAACTGATATTCGTATATCTCACAGCCCCAAGACGTCCGAAATGATTGTAGGTGTTCTGCAGTCCACTGGCGCTATAAGGTCTTCCTTCCTCAAGGAACGTATTTTCTTTCAACACCGATTGTCGCAAGTGGATGATAGAGTCGTCAGGCATGCCACTTCCGTATGTGATTTGCCGTATCATATATCGGCTGTGAAGTGTGTCGTTCGACTCATTGTCGCTCCTGTAAGGATGTAGAATCATCCCCAGCATCACCTGGTGGTTCTGTTCGTCTTTTCTTGCCGTATAAGTAATAAACTCCTTGTGGAAACGGAAATAACCTTGGTCCTGTAGGAAGTGGGCAATCTCTGAACGTTCATCATTAAGAACATCAGTATTAAACTGCATACCATCGTATAAAAGCGATTTCCTGTTTTTCAATAGACCCGCGATGACCGAGTCTTGGATATCTCGTTCGAGTCCTTGGACAAAATAAGGCTGCCCCGGGTGCAACAGATAAATAGCATCTATCTTCTTCTTATGATGTTCCAGATAGAACGCCACCTCAGCATCGAGATAGCCTTTATTCTGGAGTGCAAGCTGTAAGTCCCGACAGGTCTGCCGAGCCAAGGCAGAGTCGTAAACAACAGGCGCTTCTCCCATAGACCGTAACAAACGGTTCACCCAACTGCTGTCCTTTCCTGCCATCGCATAGACCCCTAAGGGAATTCTCACAGTAGAAAACCAACGGGAATTGGGCTTTTGCCGTACGTAACTCTTCATCTGCGTCGGACTGACATCCTTATAGCTACTATCCGTCAGAACCTGAATCCGATTCAGCATATAAACTCCTTCAGGAAGATCACGAGAAGCTGAACAGGCACACAACAATAATGTACCTGCGATATAAGTAAGGAAACGGCCAAACTGAGCTCTCTTCATCAACATTCTCGCTTGTAAGTTGCAAAATTACGAATAATTTCTTAACTTTGCGACCGAATTAACGACTTTTTTATCATGATATCCAAAAATCAACAGAAATATATTCGTCAGCTTGAACAAAAAAAATACCGTAAGCGCGAAGGATGCTTTGTGGCAGAAGGCACAAAAGTCGTCGGTGACTTGCTGAAACGTTATCAGCCATTAGCCCTCTATGCCACAGAGAGTTGGGATGCTCCAAAGGGTGTCGGTTACACCCTTGTCAGTGAAGAAGAGTTGCAGCGAGTCAGTTTCCAACAACACCCTCAACAAGTGTTGGCTATCTTCCCTATCCCACAACCAACTGATCCTGTCAGTCTTAGGGGATCTCTGACTCTCGCTCTCGATGGTGTCCAAGATCCCGGCAACTTAGGCACTATCATCCGGATAGCCGACTGGTTCGGCATTGACACCATCATTTGTTCCGAAGAAACGGCCGATGCATGGAATCCCAAGGTGATACAAGCAACAATGGGCAGCATAGCCCGCGTTAATGTGATATATGCCAATCTCTTAGAACTGCTAGATACCCTTCCTTCCGACTATCCTGTCTATGGTACATTTTTAGATGGAGAGAATATCTATACGCAGACTCTCTCAGGCGAAGGACTCATTATCATGGGTAATGAGGGAAATGGGATCTCTGACGCGGTAAGAGCCAAGGTGAATCGGCGGTTGTTGATTCCAGATTTTCATCAAGGAGATACTGCTGATAGTCTGAATGTGGCCATTGCTACAGCCATCACATGTTCGGAGTTCCGACGCAGAATCTCCGTCAGATAATCAAAGAGAATCTATTCTGTCGGCATAGAGAGCTCTGGCTGCTTCTCCCGTCTCATCGTCGGTCATATCGATCTTCGGGTGGATATCCATGGGCTCCAAGTTGAAACCTACCCTATTCAGATTCTGGTTCGTATAGGTGAGCTGGGCTCCAAACAGACAAATTGTCCACGAAATCTGCACCCAGAGCATAAACAACGGAAAGGCGGCAAACGAGCCGTAGATAGCGTTGTAGCTCGTCACCCATATCTGCGAATGGATATACACAAGCTGTAACACTTGCATGGCAACACCAGCCAGAATACCTGGTATGACGGCACACGAGAACTTGACTTTCGTGTTAGGCATAGAAACATAAAGTCCGATGAATAACCCACATAATAATATATAAGGTGAAAAATCGAGCATTTTCGAGACGATCGGTCCTAAAAGTTCAATGTGGTTCATGGAATTTGCCACTGTGGACATGAAGATAGAGAGACCCATCGACACCACGATGATAATGGGGAAAAGGAAGAACATGGCCATGTAGTTAGTCAATGAGCGGATGATTGGTCGCGAGTTATCCACTTGCCATATCTGGTTAAACGTCTCCTCAATATTATTCACCAGCATCAAGACCGTATAGAGCATGAATATCAATCCTACCCCAAGGAAGATACCGCTCTGTGTATGTACCAGATAACTGTTCACAAATCCTACGATGACATCGGCAACCTGTGGTTGAGAGGCCAACGACTGCCGGAACCATATCTCAATGTACTTATTATAACCGAAACCTCTGGCAATAGCAAAGACGACGGCTAAGATAGGAACGATGGCGAGTAGCGTCGAATACGTCAAGGCCGCAGCCTGAGTCATTACCCGTTTCTCTGTGAAGAAACGGATAGTAAGGTAAACCTTCCTGATAACTCCGCGCATATACCCTTCCATAGACAACTATAAGTATTAATCATCAATAATCTGTAAAAAGAAAGCACTGCCCCTATAAGCCGGGTTCTGTTCCATTTAATATGGTGCCTGTCATTTATCTAGTCCATGAGTCACCCCATGGCTCAAGCGTTCTACCCTCCATCGGAGCCGAAGCATCGGGCGGGCAACCCTCAGCCGACGGTTTACGCGAACTTGCAGCCCCCAGCAGACACAGCCCAATGATCACCCACTGGCTGGTGGTCTCTTACACCACCTTCTCACCCTTACCTCTTGCGAGGCGGTCGTTCTCTTCTGCCTTAGCCTATTGTCACCAATAGCTTCCACTTTCAGAAGTGGGGCACCCTATGCTGCCCGGACTTTCCTCTCGTGACATATTGACACCAGCGACAAGCCGTGACAGTGCTTTCGGATGCAAAGGTACGCTATTTTTTTATAAAACGGAAATCTTAATGATAAAAAACTTGAGATAATTGCATATATGCAACTAAAAACACTATTCATCCTTAAATTTGTCAGTAATTTAAGATTTGAGTCCTTAATCGCAAATGCGCGTTAAGGGTTGAGCCTTAATTGTTAAAATGGGACAAATATTCACGACATTTTGTCAGTAAACGGATTTTTGACCCTATCTTTGCACCATCAAAACTCGAAAGGGTTAACGCAGCCCCCAGCTGTGATGTTGAATTTAAAATTATAACAAAATGAATGAGAATATGAAAAAAATTGTAAATGTCGCAACGCCTGCTGTATGTGTCGTTGCCTTGGCTCTCTCAGTAGCTGCTATCTCCAACACTAATGCAGCCACAACCTCTGCCCCCGCTCCAGTTGTCGCTGCAGCTCCTGCCGGACAACCGGTCGATCTCACTTATGCCGCAGAGAAAGCATTACCGTCTGTGGTCTATATCAAGTCTGTTCAAAACTCTAAGGTTCAGACCATCGAGTATAGTGATCCTTTCGAGGATTTCTTCTCTGATCCATTCGGTGGTTTCTTCGGACGCGGCCAAGGAAATAATGGTCAGAAGCGCCAGCGTCAGGTGCAGACTCCTAAACGTGCTGCTGCTGGTTCTGGTGTTATCATCTCGGCTGATGGCTATATCGTAACAAATAATCACGTTGTCGATGGTGCTGATGAACTGACTGTCAGCCTGACTGATAATAAGGAATATTCAGCCCGTGTCATTGGTGCCGATAAGACCACAGACCTGGCTCTCATCAAGATCGACGGCAAGAATCTCCCAGCCATTACTATCGCCAACAGCGACGATGTGCGTGTCGGCGAGTGGGTACTTGCTGTTGGAAATCCCCTTGGACTTAACAATACGGTAACGGCCGGTATTATCTCTGCTAAGGCTCGTACGCTTGGTGCCAATGGTGTTGAGAGCTTTATCCAGACCGATGCTGCCATCAACCAAGGAAACTCTGGTGGTGCTTTGGTGAACACTCGCGGTGAATTGATTGGCATCAACGCCATGCTTTACTCTCAGACAGGTTCTAACATCGGTTATGGTTTTGCAATTCCTACTACTATTATGAATAAGGTGGTCGATGACCTCAAGCAATATGGTAACGTTCAGCGAGCAATGATCGGTATCCAAGGTACCGACGTTAAGAACTATGTCGATGCCGAAAAGGAGAAAGACAAGGAAGTTGACCTCGGAACAATGGAAGGTATTTATGTCGCAAAGGTTGTTGAAGACGGTGCTGCAGAAGCTGCAGGCTTGAAGGAAGGCGACGTCATCACTGCTGTCGATGGTCAGAAGGTAACCAAGTTCGGTGAACTGCAGGGTATCCTCGCTAAGAAACGTCCTGGCGATAAGGTCACCATCACATACTTGCGCAACAAGAAGAGTCACACCGCTACCGCTACCTTGAAGAACGAACAAGGCAATACGAAGGTCGTGAAGAATGCCGATCTCGATGTGCTGGGCGGTACTTTCCGCGCCATTACCGATGCCCAGAAAGAACAGCTCAATATCGGATATGGTCTTGAGGTACTGAAGATCAGCGGTGGAAAACTGAAGGATGCCGGCGTACCGAAGGGCTTCATTATTCAGAAGGTAAACGACGAGAGCATCAAGACTATCGAAGACCTGCAGAATGCTGTCAAGGAAGCCTCTACGAGCAAAGAACCTGTACTCTATATTCAGGGTATCTATCCGACAGGAAAGAAAGGCTATTTTGCCGTTCCTTTGCAGAACGAATAAACGAAAATCCAAGAAAAAGGCCACGAAACTTAAAATTCGTGGCTTTTTTTTTGGTTGTCTCGGAAAAATGCTCTAATTTTGCAAAATGGCTAAAAACAGAACTAAAGATGAGACAGCTTAAAATCACTAAATCAATCACCAACCGGGAAAGTGCCTCGCTGGAAAAATACCTACAGGAAATCGGCAAAGAGGAGATGATCTCGGCTGAAGAAGAAGTGGAACTCGCACAACGCATCAAGAAAGGTGACGCACAGGCACTTGAACGGCTGACGAAAGCCAATTTGCGATTTGTGGTTTCTGTGGCTAAGCAGTACCAGAATCAGGGACTTACCCTCCCCGACCTCATCAACGAGGGAAATCTGGGATTGTTGAAGGCAGCAGAGCGTTTCGATGAGACGCGCGGGTTTAAGTTTATCTCATATGCAGTTTGGTGGATTCGTCAAAGTATCCTCCAGGCCATCTCGGAGCAGAGTCGTATCGTCCGACTGCCTCTCAATCAGGTGGGATCGCTCAATAAGATTAACCGTGAGATCAGCAAGTTCGAACAGGAGAACGAGCGTCGGCCTTCCTTGCATGAGATTGCCGATAAGATAGATCTTCCACAGGATAAGATCGACGAGGCGATGAGTGTCAATGGCCATCATGTGTCAGTTGATGCCCCTTTCAGTGATGGTGAAGACAGTAGCCTGCTCGACGTTCTGGTCAATGATGAGATTCCGACGACCGACAACAGTCTTGTCAACGAGTCGCTCCAATCTGAGATACAGGCTGCGCTGACTATCCTCAACGACCGTGAGCGCAAGGTGTTAGAAGCCTCTTATGGGCTCAACCAGCAAGAACTGACTCTCGAAGAGATTGGCGAGAAATTCGGACTCTCTCGCGAGCGTGTACGCCAAATCAAGGAGAAAGCCATCCGCAAACTCCGTGCATGCACAAAGAATAAAATATTAAAGACATATTTAGGTTAAATGAAATTTTTTAAACACATCACTCTCGTTGCTGCTTTGATCGCAGTTTCGGCCCTTATGCCGGCATCGGCTAAGAACTATGTAGTTCCCAAAGCTTATATGTTCGGATTTGTAGCCTCTTTCAACGATTCTATCATCCACTTTACGGATATTCAGGAAGTAGATAGCGTATGGCTCATGCCAAAGAAAAAGATGGTAGCAGGCCGCAGCAACTACTCTTATCAGTTACGCAATTATTGTGCTGAGACCTTGGGTATGCCCAACCGTACCGTCGTTGTCGTTACAGCCCTCAAGCGCAAGGATATCGAGAAAAAATTCCTGAAGTTGCGTAAGCAATACACAGGCAAGAAAAATGCCCAGTATGATATCCGATATATCAACGCTTCTGAATTTCGTTTCAAAACCGTGAACATGGACGATAGTCCCTCTAAGTAATCATTGAAAAAGTTTATTTTATACCTCATCGCACCTGTCGCTGTACTCATGGCGGCAGGTGAACTTATAAAAAGACCCGTCCACACAGGAATGTGCCTCGCCCAGACGCACATTTATCAGACAGATACTACAGGTCACAGACCCGACTCTTTGGTACAGGAAGAACTGCAGTATTATTTCGACCGTCATAATGTTCAGGACGAGGGCTACGAGCTTGTGCAGGCCTTCGCTGGTGGCGCACGTCTTGAGATGTTTCTGAACCAGTCGCTGACGGTTAGGAACGTAGGTTCGTGGCAGAATCAGCAGAAGGAAGGTCTGGCTGTGGTTCTCGACACGCTGGGGCGAACCGTTTTGGGATTCTGTCAGCAAGATACTTTAATGTTAGGGATTCGTCCCGACTCTTTGGGACTCTTCGCTGGCGATATGCACGGACTCTATGCATATGGTCATGGTGCCTATTTCTCTGAGAACGGTGGCTATTTCGAAGGACATTGGGAGAACGACAAGCGCCAGGGATTCGGTATCGAGTTGTCGCGCATAGCACAGGAGAATCCCCGTCTGCGTGTCGGCGAATGGAACAAAGGCAAATTCCAAGGTGAGCGTATGCGCTATACCTCCGAACGTATCTATGGCATCGATATTGCCCGCTATCAGCACGAGTCGGGCCGGAAGCGTTTTCCCATCAAATGGGACAAACTGCGCATTACCAGCGTTGGAAAGCGCGGCAGTCAGAACGTTCGTGGAACAGCCGACTATCCGGTATCCTTTGTCTATATCAAGTCCACCGAGGGCACGAGTATCCGCAACCGCTATTATGTGAACGACTATGCCGAAGCCCGCAAACACGGTATCCGCGCTGGTGCCTATCATTTCTTCTCTGTCCGCTCGAGTGGTGCCGAACAGGCCAAGCATTTTATTCGCAACACCCTGTTCCGTCCGGGCGACTTGCCTCCTGTGCTTGATGTCGAACCAAGCAAGGCTCAGATTCAGCAGATGGGCGGACCCGAGGTGATGTTCCGTCATATCCGCGTATGGCTTGATGCTGTAGAGCGATGGACAGGAGTCAAACCTATACTCTACGTCAACCAGATGTTCGTCAACAACTATCTCTCCGACCAACCCGAATTAAAGCGTAATTACCGCGTTTGGATTGCCAGATACAGCGAGTACAAGCCTGATCTGCGCCTCACATACTGGCAGCTTTGTGCCGACGGTCGTGTGGCTGGCATCCAAGGCGAAGTTGACATCAACGTGTTCAACGGCTATCAGAGACAGTTCGACGAGTTCCTGGCTTCAGAAACGCTCCCCGAACGAAATTAAGTGAAAAGATATGAAGACCCTATTGATTCTTGTAGGCAAGACTACCGACAAACATTTTCAGGCCGGCATCAGTGATTATGTGGAACGCATCAGTCATTACATGCCCTTCGAGATTGTCACTATCCCTGAACTCAAGAACACGAAGAGCCTTTCGGAAGAGCAACAGAAGACAGCAGAAGGAGAGTTGATAATCAAACAGCTACAATCTTCCGACACAGTAGTGCTTTTAGATGAGCACGGACGAGAATTCCGCAGCATAAAGTTTGCCCGCTGGCTCGAGCAGAAACGCAATACGGCCCGTCGGCTTGTCTTCATTATCGGTGGACCTTACGGTTTCTCTCCCGCTGTCTATGCTCGAGCCAACGAGCAGTTGTCGCTCTCAAAAATGACATTCTCCCATCAGATGATACGCCTCGTCTTCACCGAGCAGATCTATCGCGCTTGTACCATCATCAAGGGCGAACCCTATCACCACGAGTAATATCAAAGGCAATAAATACTCTCGGGAAAGCCAAACTTTTCGGCGTTTTTCTTGGTGGTCTCGGAAAAACTACATACTTTTGCATAAAATAATCTATTGAGTAAATTCATAGAAACAAATCTGAATTATGGAGTCAATCGTTTTTTGGGGATTCAACCTCCATGCATGGATCACGATAGCAACTGTGCTAACGATGTTTACCATCCTGCTTTTTACGAAACTGCGTGCCGATCTGGTATTTCTCGGTGCCATTTCTATCTTATTCCTGACAGGCGTGCTCGATGCCAAAGAGACTTTCTCTGGCTTCGGTTCTAATTCAGTAGTCGTCGTTGGCGTGCTATTCGTCGTGGTAGCCGGACTGACGCATACAGGCGTGTTGCAATGGATAGTCAAACATCTGCTAGGCCAACCCAACGGCTACTCAAGAGCCGTTGTAAGACTGATGGTGCCCGTAGCCATACTCAGTTCTTTCCTCAGCAACACCACCGTTGTAACGCTCTTCGTTGGCATTGTCAAGATGTGGTCTAAGAAACTGAATATCTCGCCATCCAAACTGCTTATTCCCCTCAGCTACGCATCAGGAATGGGTGGTGTGTGTACCTTAATCGGAACGCCTCCGAACCTGATTATCTCCGGTCTGTATGCCGAGAAGACGGGCACAGCCATGAACGTTCTGGCCACTACGATCCCAGGTCTGTTCTGCCTCTTTGTAGGCATACTCTCCATCATTGCGATGCGCAGACTATTACCCGACCGCAAAGCTCCTGAGACCGACGCCACAGATACCGATGACTATACGGTCGAACTGATCGTACCATCAGACAGCAAACTGATTGGCGAGACGCTTGGGAATGCTGGTTTGCTCGACTTTGAGGGAGGTCGTCTCATCAAGATGAGTCACTTCGACAATACAGCAGTCCAAGTAGATGAGAACGAGTTCGTGATTGGTGGCGACCGATTGGTGTTTGCCGGCCGTATCAAGGACATTATAAATCTAACCAAAACCCAGGGATTGATAGTAGGCGAAGAGGTGATTAACGTCGGTGTCAAGACCCTCCTCTCGTCACTCGTCATGATTGTCATGGTAACCCTCTCGGCTGTAGGTGTTCTCCCGCTATTGCAGTGCGCCTTGCTTGCTGCTTTCGCCATGCTTATTCTTGGCTGTTGCTCGCCCGATCAGGCTATGAAAGCCATTAACTGGGATATCCTGATGGTGTTTGCCGGTTCGGTCGTCTTAGGCTTAGCCATTCAGAAGACTGGTATCGCCGAGCGACTCGCATTGGGCATTCTCGATGTCTGCGGCACTAATCCCCTTGTTGTCATGACAGCCATCTGCCTCGTCGGCACCTTCATCACTGAGTTTATTTCGAATACGGCTGCTGGTGCCATGTTCTTCCCTATCATGTACGAGGCTGCAGAAAAGTTGGGTTACGAGCCCTACCCCTTCCTCATTGCCTTGATGATTAGCGTGAGCAGCAGCTTTGCTACGCCCATCGGTTCGCCTACACACATGCTGGTCTATGGTCCTGGCGGCTATCGTTTCAGCGACTTTATGCGCATCGGTCTTTTAATGAACTTCATCATCCTGGCTGCCAACATCTTCATCGTAAATATTATTTATCCGCTTACACCTATCATAAAATAAAAATAAAGTGACAATGAAAAAAATGATGCAATGGGTGCTCGCCGCCACCCTGACTTTCAGCGGCGCAAACTTGCTGACTTCATGCCGTGATGCGAAAGCTGATAACGCAGTAGCTACACAGGTTGAGAAGAGCGAACTGATTCGTACCAGCCAGAGTTGGGACGGTGTAGAATTGCCCGACTATTTCGAAGGTCGCCCCGAACTGGTAGCCATGAAGTATGTGTTCCCCGCTGGCCAGAAGTTGGGTTGGCACCATCATCCCGTTATGAACTACGGTGTTCTGGTTGAGGGCGAACTGACCATCATCGGACAAGATGGTAAAGAGAAAACCGTTCACGCTGGCGAAGCTGTCGTTGAGATGGTGAACACGATCCATCACGGTGAGAACCGAGGCTCGAAACCTGCAGTCCTCTACATGTTCTACCTCTCGCAGAAAGATATGCCACTCGCTGTTCAGCATCCCGAAATTCCATTAGATTAACTCACAAACAAAGAGATGGTGTGCTAAGAAGGCACGCCATCTCTTATTTGATAATTCTACTAAACTACTTATTACACCCCCGCATTTTTTGTCTTATTGGAATTTTAGACATTTGGACATTTAGACATTAAGGTATTTCCAATATCACAAGGGGGGGAATAAGAATTATATATTATTATAATAATATATAATTTATAATATTAATAATACTATAAATATACTATTTATACTGCTTTTATGCATTTCTGAATCCGCCTTGACATTGGAATTTGCTTAATGTCAGAAATTCCAAAATTCCAAATTTCCAAAATGCTGTGTTTGCTAGCTTGATTACTAAGCGAAAAATTTTGAATACGCCTTGAAACATCTGAACTCTTGTATAATCAATGAAAACAGACTAAATTTGCGGCCTAACTAGGTTACAAGAACTGACTAACTGACTAGCACTTGTTGCCTAATAAGGTCGCAAAATAACTACGATTGAAGGTGTGGTAAATATGTTTACAATCCGATTGAGCAGCGATGCCTAACAACCAAGCACTACTCCTTATCAACGAGCCCTTTTGCCATCAAAGTAGGCAGAATATTGGCTGCAGATTGACGATCTCTCTTGTTACTAATGGCATGATAACGGGCAAGAAGTTGGCCATCGTGAGCGAGAAGATGGTCCATATACTCATCATTCATGCGTGTCACATCGTAACTTCAGGACATGAGGAAATATTCCGGCAAAAGATTCGAGACTTGTTGCGACAAAAATACCGCCAGACGACAAAGTTGTCGAATGACGGTGATTTATGACGTTAAGTCGGGATGAAAAGGCTTACAAATCGTTGTAATTCTGTACGCTGAATGTCGATGTGCGCATGTCGCCTGTATCAAATCCGCGCTTCAGCCAACGCTTACGCTGATCGCTGGTTCCGTGGGTAAACGATTCGGGAGTAGCCCTACCCTGCGCCTTCTTCTGCAGCCAGTCGTCGCCGATGGCCTTGGCCAGTTCGAGACCTTTCTCCATATCGCCATACTCTATCGAGTGGTTCATCTTGTCCTCGTAATGCGCCCATACGCCAGCATAATAGTCGGCCAGCAACTCCAGTCTTACACTGATCTGATTGGCCGTCACCTTGTCACTCTGGTTCATGGCCTGATGGGCCTTACCCAGCGTTCCGGTAAGGTTTTCTACGTGGTGACCGATCTCATGGGCGATGACATAGGCATAGGCGAAGGTGTTGCCCTCGACACCGAGCTGACGCTTCATCTGAGTGAAGAACGAGAGGTCGATATACAGTTTCTGGTCGCCTGAGCAATAGAAAGGTCCTACGGCTGCAGTCGCATTTCCACAGGCAGAGTTTACTTGGTTAGAGAATAGTACGAGTGTAGGCGGCGTATAAGTGCCACCCATCTCTTGGAACACAGGTCCCCACACATCTTCTGTCGAGGCGAGAATCTTCTTGCAGTCGGAGGCCAGCGCCTGTTCCTCTTCGGTAAAGTTCTCTTCACCGACGGTCTCTGTAGGTACCGACATCTGTTCCTGAGCTGCCTGCAGACCAGCCTGCAATGGGTCGCCGCCACTCATCCAGGCAAACAAGGCTGCGATAATCACTGCGCCGATACCACCGATACCAGCCTTCGCACCACCACTCATTCCGCGGCGGTCTTCAACGTTAGAGCTTTCTCTTCTTCCGTCTAATCTCATAATTTTATGGTTTTAAGTTTACTAATTAATCGTTCATTCTTATCTCACCGTCATGTGGAAACAACCCTGCTTTACCTCGTACTTGATATAGCAACGATTCTTTTCGCGCATATCGCGGAGCACCTCGCTGAGTACCCATTTCAGTGTATCGTTGCGTACCATGCGGCGCGCTGGACCGTCTGGGTTCTCAACCGTCTTATAGCGATTGTAGCAGATATCGAAGGTAGTACCATAGAGATGGCACGACTTCTCGGTGGCATTGCCGTTACGACGGCGAAGCTTCACTACATCCTCCTCCGTACGAAGCACGCTGGTGACAATCAGTTTGTGGAAAGGAACGCCCTTCACATAGAGACTATCGAAGAAGGCCTGACCGATGTCCTGCAGCAATACGGCAGCACGAGGCACGAGGTAAGGGATACTCGAATAGAGGGGATCAACATGGTAATAGGGATTGGCACCAACGTACACGAGTTCACGCTTGCGCATCTCGGCATCCTCGCGATTCTTGACCGGACTAACGCCCCATTGCTCGGCAGCAACGAGTTGCACGGCATTGGTATCGGGAAACGAAGCGGCATAACTCGCTACGGAAAGAATCCGATGGTGCTTCTTCTTGGTCGGCTTCTCTGATTTGGCGACCGCAACAGGGGTGACCTCGGATGCGGGCACTTCTTTTGCTTCGGCGACGGTCTCGTTGACAGTTGGCTCGACTGGAGCAGGACTTGCTCCAGCCACAGACGGGAATATCCATCTTACGAGGGCGAGCACGAGTACCACAGCGACGAATCCTTGTAAATATCGTTTTTTTGTCAGTTTCATGAAGAAAAATCTTATTTCGGGGGCAAAGTTACAAATTATTTTTGTAATTTTGCACGCAAAATAGTAATTTGTCGATAAATTGATAGAGAAACATATTGTTTTAGAAGATATAGACCCCGTTGTGTTCTACGGCGTCAGCAATGGTCACCTGCAGATAATCAGGTCTTTATACCCTAAACTGCGTATCGTGGCCCGCGATAATGTCATCCGCGTGCTCGGCGACGAGGAACAGATGGCTGCCTTTGAAGAACACGTAGAGAAGTTGCGTCAGCACGTGTTGCGGTTTAACTCGCTGAAAGACGAGGATATTCTGGACATCGTGAAAGGTAAGCGTACTAAGGACGAGGTGCCCGAAGGGGTGATTGTCTATTCGATGTCGGGACGGCCTATCAAGGCCCGGACGGAGAATCAGCAGCGGCTCATCAAGGCCTATGAGGACAATGACATGGTGTTTGCCGTCGGTCCGGCTGGTACGGGTAAGACCTACCTCTCGATAGCGCTGGCAGTAAAGGCCCTGAAGGAGAAGACGGCAAAGAAGATCATCTTGTCGCGACCGGCAGTGGAAGCCGGAGAGAAACTGGGATTCCTGCCTGGCGACATGAAGGAGAAAATCGACCCTTACCTGCAGCCACTCTACGACGCGTTGGAAGATATGCTGCCGCAGGTGAAGCTTCAGGACATGATGGAGAAGCACGTGATACAGATAGCCCCGCTGGCCTTTATGCGCGGCCGCACACTCTCCGATGCCGTCGTGATACTCGACGAGGCTCAGAACACGACTCCGGCACAGATCAGGATGTTCTTGACCCGCATGGGTTGGAACACTAAGATGATCATCACGGGCGATATGACGCAGATAGACCTACCCCACTCGCAAAAGAGCGGACTGATAGAGGCCTTGCATATATTAAATAATGTGGAGGGCATCGGTGTGGTAAATCTCGACCGCAGCGACATTGTGCGCCACAAACTTGTCACCCGGATTGTCAACGCATACGAAAATTATGATAGAGAAAAAAATAGCAATGAAAGCATTAACAAAAACGGACTTTAAGTTCCAAGGACAGAAAAGTGTGTATCACGGCAAGGTACGTGATGTGTATAACATTAACGACGACCTGATGGTGATGGTAGCCACAGACCGTATCTCAGCTTTCGACGTGGTATTGCCGAAGGGTATTCCTTTTAAAGGTCAGGTGCTCAACCAGATTGCTGCGAAATTCCTCGATGCCACGACGGATATCTGCCCGAACTGGAAGTTGGCCACTCCCGACCCTATGGTGACCATCGGTCTGAAGTGCGAGGGTTTCCGTGTGGAGATGATTATCCGTTCCATCCTGACAGGTTCGGCTTGGCGCGAGTACAAGAACGGTTGCCGTGAACTCTGTGGTGTGAAACTGCCCGACGGCATGAAGGAGAACGAGCGATTCCCCGAGCCCATCATCACCCCGACGACCAAGGCCGATGAGGGCCACGACATGAACATCTCGAAGGAAGAGATCATCGCCCAAGGCATCGTGTCGGCAGAAGATTATGCCGTGATGGAGGATTATACCCGCCGTATCTTCGAGCGTGGACAGCAGATTGCCGCCAAGCGCGGACTGATTCTGGTGGACACGAAATATGAGTTCGGCAAGCGCGACGGCAAGGTCTATCTCATCGACGAGATTCACACCCCCGACTCCAGCCGCTATTTCTATGCCGAAGGCTACGAAGAGAAACTCGCCAAGGGTGAGCCTCAGAAGCAATTATCAAAGGAGTTCGTGCGCCAGTGGCTCATCGAGCATGACTTCATGAACGAGCCCGGACAGGTGATGCCCGAGATTACCGACGAATATGCAGAGAGCGTTAGCGACCGCTATATCGAGCTCTACGAGAATATCGTAGGCGAGCGTTTTGAGCGCGAGACCAGCGATGAGGATATCGCCGAGCGTATCGAGAAAAACGTGAGCGGTTGGCTGAAGGCCTTTGAGAAGAGATAAAAAGCCATCAGAGGATGTACGGGCAGGAGAAGATAAACCCCTATGAGGCAGAGGGTGAGAAGACGCAGCAGGTGGAGCGGATGTTCGACCACATCGCGCCCACGTATGACAAGCTGAACCACCGACTGTCGTGGGACATCGACAAGGGTTGGCGGAAGAAGGCCATCGGCTATCTGAAACCCTTCGCCCCGAAGACCCTGCTCGACATCGCTACCGGCACAGGCGACTTTGCCATTCTCGCAGCCAAGATGCTGCAACCCGACAAACTCGTCGGAGCAGACATCAGCGAGGGTATGATGGCCATCGGACGGAAGAAAGTGGAGGCAGAAGGTCTGGACAAGATCATCACCTTTGAGAAAGAAGACTGTACGGCTCTCTCCTATCCCGAGGCAACCTATGACGCAGTGACGGCAGCCTTTGGCATCAGAAACTTTGCCGACCTCGACAAGGGACTGGCGGAGATGTGCCGAGTGCTGAAGCCAGGAGGGCATCTGAGCATCGTGGAACTGACGACACCCGTTAGTTTCCCCATGAAGCAGCTCTTCCATATCTACAGTCATACGGTATTGCCCATCTACGGCCGGCTCATCTCGAAGGACACCAGTGCCTATAGTTACTTGACCAAGACCATCGAGGCCTTCCCGCAAGGCGAACGGATGGTGGAGATACTTCAGAAAGCCGGATTCAGAGAGGCAGGCTTCAGGCGACTCACCTTCGGCATCTGTACGATGTATTACGCAACCAAATAGATAACGATATGACGGAAAAGTACGGATTAATCGGCTACCCTTTGGGGCACTCATTTTCCATCAGCTACTTCAACCAGAAGTTTGCTGATGAAGGTATCAACGCCAAGTATGAGAACTTCGAGATTCCAAGCATCGACGAACTGCCTGAGGTGCTCGACAAGAATCCCGAACTGCGAGGGCTGAACGTCACCATCCCCTATAAGGAGAAGGTCATCCCCTTCCTCGACGCCATCTCTCCAGAGGCTCGGGCTATCGGAGCCGTCAACGTTATCCGGGTGACGCACGAGAAGAACAAGACAATTCTGAAAGGATTTAATTCCGATGTCATCGGCTTTACGCAGAGCATAGAGCCCATGATCGAGAAGAAATGGCACAAGAAAGCCCTTATCTTAGGTACGGGCGGAGCATCGAAGGCCATCAACTACGGACTGAAATCGTTAGGAATCGAAACGGTCTTCGTCAGTCGATACGAACGTCCAGACACCATCACCTACAAGCAAATAACACCAGAGATCGTCAAGGAGTACAATGTCATCGTGAACTGTACCCCGCTGGGTATGTACCCTCACACAGAGGTCTGTCCCGATCTGCCTTACGAGGCGATGGACAATCACACTATCCTCTACGACCTCATCTACAACCCCGACCAGACGCTCTTCATGCGTAAGGGAAAGGAACATGGTGCCGACGTGAAGAACGGACTGGAGATGCTCTTGCTGCAGGCCTTTGCCTCATGGGAATTCTGGCACGGAAAAGAAAAATAAGAATATGGACAACAGATATATGATGCGCGGCGTGAGTGCTGCGAAAGAAGATGTGCACAACGCCATCAAGAACATCGACAAGGGAATCTTCCCACAGGCGTTCTGTAAGATTATCCCCGACATTTTAGGCGGCGACCCTGAGTATTGTAACATCATGCATGCCGACGGTGCAGGCACGAAGTCGAGTCTCGCCTATATGTACTGGAAGGAAACGGGCGACCTCTCTGTATGGAAAGGTATCGCTCAGGATGCCATCGTGATGAACACCGACGATCTGCTCTGCGTGGGTGCAGTTGATAACATCCTCGTGTCGAGCACCATCGGGCGCAATAAGATGCTCGTGCCCGGGGAGGTGATCTCTGCCATCATTAATGGTACCGACGAACTGCTCAGCGAACTGCGCGAGATGGGTATCGGCATTTATCCTACTGGTGGAGAGACGGCAGACGTTGGCGATCTGGTGCGCACGATTATTGTTGATTCCACTGTAACCTGCCGCATGAAGCGCAGTGATGTCATCGACAACGCGAATATCCGTCCGGGTGATGTGATCGTCGGTCTGTCATCAACAGGACAGGCTACCTACGAGAAGCGTTACAACGGTGGTATGGGCTCCAATGGTCTGACCTCAGCCCGTCATGATGTCTTCGCCAAGTATCTGGCAGAGAAGTATCCTGAGAGTTTTGATCATGCTGTACCCGACGAACTGGTGTATAGCGGCAAATACAAGTTGACGGATGCCGTAGAGGGTTCTCCTGTGGATGCAGGACAGCTCGTGCTCTCTCCCACCCGCACCTATGCGCCTGTGATTAAGAGACTTCTCGACGAGCTGCGACCAGATATTCATGGTATGGTGCACTGCACAGGTGGTGCCCAGACCAAGGTTCTCCACTTCGTCAGCGACAACTGCCGAGTGATTAAGGACAATATGTTCCCCGTACCCCCACTCTTCAGGGCCATCCATGAGTGCTCAGGCACAGACTGGAAGGAGATGTACCAGGTGTTCAACATGGGTCACCGCATGGAGATCTACGTGCCTTCTGAGGTGGCCGAGAAGGTGATAGCCATCTCGAAGTCGTTCAACATAGACGCTCAGGTAGTGGGTCACATTGAGGAAGGTAAGAAGAGTCTGACCATCAAGAGCGAATTTGGAACTTTTGAATATTAATATGGATAATAACAATATACTACAGAAGCTTGACGGATTGGAGGCACGTTTCGAGGAAGTATCGACATTGATTACCGATCCCGATGTAATAGCCGATCAGAACCGTTTTGTAAAGCTCACCAAGGAATACAAGGACCTGGGTGACATCATGGATGCCCGCAAACGTTACATCGCCTGTCTGAACGGCATCAAGGAGGCTAAGGATATCCTCGCCAACGAGACTGACCCCGAGATGAAGGAGATGGCGCGTGAGGAACTGGCTACCAATGAAGAGTTGCAGCCCAAGTTGGAGGAGGAGATCAAGATTGCCCTCATCCCAAAGGATCCTGAGGATGCGAAGAACGTACAGATGGAAATCCGTGCGGGTACAGGTGGCGATGAGGCTTGTCTGTTTGCTGGCGACCTCTTTAAGATGTACAAGAGTTATTGCGAATCAAAAGGTTGGACACTCTCCATCACCAGCGTATCTGAAGGTGCCGTTGGTGGCTACAAAGAGATTGACTTTGCTGTCTCGGGTGCTGATGTCTATGGTACGCTAAAATATGAATCAGGCGTGCATCGTGTACAACGAGTACCTGCTACTGAGACACAGGGTCGTATGCACACTTCTGCCGCTACCGTTGCCGTATTGCCTGAGGCTGATAAATTCGAGGTACACGTGAACGAAGGTGAGATCAAGTGGGATACCTTCCGAAGCTCTGGTGCTGGTGGACAGAACGTGAACAAGGTGGAATCGGGTGTGCGTCTGCGCTATATGTGGAAGAACCCCAATACGGGTGAGACCGAGGAGATTCTCATCGAGTGTACGGAGACGCGTGACCAACCCAAGAACAAGGAGCGCGCCCTCTCTCGTCTCTATACCTTTATCTATGATAAGGAGCACCAGAAATATATGGACGATATCGCCAGCCGCCGAAAGAGTCTTGTCTCTACTGGCGACCGCTCAGCAAAGATACGCACCTACAACTTCCCACAAGGCCGCGTGACCGACCATCGTATCGGCTATACGACTCACGACCTGCAGGGCTTCCTCGGAGGCGACATCCAGCCTATGATTGATGCCCTCACCGTTGCCGAGAATGCCGAGCGCATGAAAGAAACAGAGCTCTAACCCCCAAAGGACAATAGGACTATGGATTGGAAAAAGTTTTGGGCACCGCTGACCCAAGAGAGGACGAAAGAGAAGAAGTGGTCCACGATGTGGCCAAATATTATCTCTGCATTAGGCATCTTCCCAGGTTGCTTATTAGCAAGAGAATATTTAAATGTTTGGTGGGCCTGTGGACTTGTTATATCCTGGTATTTTATTGTCTATTTCGTATGGCTCGTATATTTATACAATAAGAAATAATTATGAACCGTCAAGAACTGATTCAGCAAATCAAGGAGAAGCAAAGTTTTCTCTGCGTAGGTCTCGATACAGACCTCAACAAGATACCCCAGTGCATCATCGACGAGGCAAAGGCCAAGGATGGCGAGGATTACGTCTTCCGCGCCCTCTGCGAGTTCAATGCCCTCATCATCGATGCGACAGCCCCCTACTGTGTAGCCTATAAGCCTAATCTGGCTTTCTACGAGGCCTACGGTGTGGACGGCATCCTCGCCTTCGAGGCTACCATCGACTATCTGAAAGAAGAATACCCCAACCACTTCATCATCGCTGACGCAAAGCGTGGTGATATCGGCAACACGTCGAAGATGTACGCCAAGACCTTCTTCGAGGAGTATGATGTCGATGCACTGACTGTCGCTCCCTATATGGGTGAAGACTCAGTAACCCCATTCTTGGGTTACGACGACAAGTGGGTGATTCTGCTGGCGCTGACCTCGAACAAAGGTTCTCACGACTTCCAGCTGACGGAAGACGCTAATGGTGAGCGACTCTTCGAGAAGGTGCTGAAGACCTCACAGCAATGGGGTAATGATGA
>JAEEGF011260655.1_pt1 | contig 42766 bp, 41 predicted proteins | sample 9134171 | NCBI WGS metagenome assembly JAEEGF01 (sample SAMN16246542, study PRJNA631951) | gut metagenome | biome: gut microbiome; feature: rumen; material: AP-attached | host: Bos | place: Iran: Karaj | collected 2018-10 | reverse complement strand
GGTTTCACATTTGACAGCAGCACAATTAACGGGGATACTTCGGATGTGGCCTGCTATGCGTCCGCAATAAACGGTATAAAAATTGCTATTACGACAGGTGATATAACTATATCGGCTGTTACAGCTGGAAGAATGGATCTTAAAACGACGACCGGAAGGATCAGCGCAGAATCTGTGGAGTGTGCAGGAGACGTGTACATCCATGTGGACACGGGAAAAGTGAAATTACAGGATATAATCTGCCAAAATCTCACCTCGGAAGGTACCACCGGGGACCTGACGCTGGATCATGTTGTGGTCGATGACGCGATTTCCATCACAAGGAGTACCGGCGATGTAAAATTTTCTGAAAGTGACGCGGCATCCATCTTCGTACAGACTGACACGGGCGATGTCACAGGTACCCTCCTCACAGAGAAAGTATTCCTTACAAAGACAGACACCGGCAAGGTTGAGGTGCCGAAAAGTGTCACCGGAGGAAGATGCGAGATCAGCACCGATTCGGGCGATATCCGAATCGAGGTTCGATAACCGAGATGGAGGTCTCCATAATCATTATTTACTCCAATTTCAATTCTGCCATCTATCTCAACTGGATTCTGATTGTACTACCCATAGTCATTTTTTCAATCAATACAATTCATGACCATGTCGAGTGGTAGTCGCAAGATTTGCGACTACCTCAGATTCCTCAAGTTCTTCTCTCAAAGCATTTCCGATATGCTTGCCTATGGTTTTAATATCTCTGCCAAAAAGCTCCGCCAGTTGGTTTCGATTCAACCAAACTGTATCTGCATTTACCTGTACAGGTAATGTAATACTTCCATCCTCTGTTTCAAAAAATATAGTTTCATTTTCCTTGGTTCATACAGCATGGTTAAAATGCAAAACTTATCAATGAATTATTAATTGCCGCGCAGCCATTTAAAGAACAGTACGATACTTAAGAGAATCGCTACACCGCCGATAACCACCCAAAGAAACTGATTCTTTCCCTGATCTGCAGTAACTACTTTGGAAGGATTACCGGGTTCATAAATCAACTCAACAGATTCGCCATCGTTGTAATAATCACTTCCGAAAATAACATTGTCAGCTGAATAATCCTTGCCATCAACGGTATATTTGACTGTTCCCTCGAACTCAAAGTAGTCTTCGCCTATGGATTGAATCGTTTGTTCACAGTTATAAACCTTGCCTGTAACATGTTCAGTATACTTTGAATACGGGCCACCGCCTGAAACAAAAAACCAGATGATCAGACCAATACCTGTCACAAGAAATAGTAGAGCTAAAAATGGAAACTTTTTCATTTAATTCTCCTTATTCTTTTGCCTCATAAGCATGTTTATTTTCTCTTTTTAATCTGCGCTTTTCAGTTCTTGTCGATATCAAGTGTTTTACTGCAGCAACAGGATGATGGAATATCATTCTCGGGCCTGAGTATCGCATTACCTCACGGATCTTTTCCCGCATCTCAGGTTTATAGCAATGAACGCTGCAATTGGAACAAAACGTTTTGTTCTCCATAAACGGACACTTGTCACTTCTTTCAGCGGTATAAGCAATCAGCTCCCTGCAGACATCACACAGTTCTTTCCCGTGATTGCCGTGGCAGTAAAGCATGATCATATCAGCGACAATCTTCTTTTCGTTTTCTCTCTTCTTTTCGATATCCATAAATGCTTAAACTTCAATTACTAGATCTTCATGCCCGACAATGATTTCTGCATTCAGTTCTGCGGCCAGATCTTCGATCTCAGTTTTGATCTGCGCTTCCCTGTTTGCAGACATATGCACTGTATAAACTTCGGGAATGTATCCATGGAATTCCCTGAATACCTTGAGTTCTTCTCCCAGCAGTTCCGGTGTTAGATGCGGACCACTGGTAAACTTCGCTGTGAATGAATTATCACAGGTCACTTCAATTATCAGAACATCAGGTTTGATCCGGCTCCATGTATCATTGTTCTTCAATGAAATATCACCTGTATAGAAAAAAGATCTTCCACCCTTTTCCACCAGGTAGCCCTGTGATTTGACTCCATGATTAACTGCATAAGGAGTCACGGAATAGTCTTCCAGTATCACCGGGGTTCCGTTTTCAATCACGTGATAAGAAGCGATTTCTTTTTTGAAAAAATCAGAATAAAGACAATGATTGTAAAGATGAGACTGAATAGCATCTTTAGTCTCTTCGTTTCCGTATATAGTAAACTTACCGCCGAACTGAAGATCAGTCATTGCAAGAGTTACAACATCCCTTATATGGTCAAAATGACGGTGCGTCAGAAAGACATCTTTTACTGCAAGCAATTCTTCTTCAGTAAGGGAACGGCTGAGTGATCCGCAATCGAATGCAATATGCCCGTCAAGAAGCAAACCCGGTAAAAGTTTGTCTTTGGTTTCACAATTATGGGCACCCAGGAATCGAAGCTGCATTATCAGAGCCAATCTTTGTGTTTGAAGTACCAAAGAATGATAAGGCTGAGTACGAGCATTACACCGACAATTATCAGCCAGGAATATCTGAAACCTGCCATGTCATTCCCACCGGGAAGCCATACATTCATGCCGTAGAAACCGACAACTATCTGCAATACTGCACCGATGGCTGTAAACATTGTCAATATACGCATGATGTTATTAACATGCTGGGATGAAAGGCTGTCATATGTTGAGTGTAAACTTTCAATAACTTCCTTATGTTCGTTCAGTCCATCCCATATCTTATCGAGATGGTCCGAAATATCTCCGAAGAAAACCGTCAGATCTGTAGTTGTGTATTCCCTGATCCTCGGTTCCAGGCTGGAAATAACTGTTCTCATAGGCCAGATAGTTCTTCTGAAAGCAATGATATCCCGTCTGATTCTGGTAATATCCCTCAAAGTCTCGGTCTTATTGGATGAGAAGATATCGTCCTCAATATCCTCAATATTATCGCTGATCTTGTTCAAAATAGGCATACAGTAATCAACAAGTCTGTCCAGAACACGATACAGCAGATAACCGGAGCCTTTGGTCATTATATCTTCAGCAAGATCTTTATCTTCTGCAACCGATTCAAAAAGACCGATAAGCGGTTTGAGCTCACCCTTATGAATAGTAATCAGATAATTATCCTTGATGAATACTGAAAGCTGGGCATGCCCCATCATTGCATCTGATTTGAAATATCGTGGGAAATTGAAGACTATGAACAGATAATCACGGTATTCATCGATTTTAGGTCTCTGAGTTCTGGTGAGAGTATCATCCAGATCGAGAGGATGGAATCCGAAATGTGCTGAAAGGTACTCCAGTTCCTTGGTGGTCGGAGGCATAATACTAATCCATGTAAGATCACCGTAAGTGATCCTATCTACGTTTAAGTCTTCTTCATGAACGCGAACAATATCAGCCATGTTTTGCGTCCTTTCTCCGACATAGATTCTTGCCTATTTTACACAATAATTTTGCAAAGGACAATTGTTTCTTATTAATATATGTAGACAAATTGTTTTTCAGGTACATATCATGCAGATAGTCAATTCATCTGAAATGAAGAATTTCGAGAAGAAAGCCATTGAAGCCGGTATACCGGAATATGTCCTGATGGAAAATGCCGGACAGGCTGTTGCCGATATCATCTGCGGAATGATCGGACCGTGTCAGATCACTATCCTCGTAGGACCGGGAAACAACGGCGGCGACGGACTTGTGATCGCAAGACTTCTCAATGAAAAGAAATACAATATCAAAGTCATCTTTATCTGCGGAAGAAAAGAGGAGGACCTCAATACCTCATTGATCAGACAGACAAAGATCGAACAGTTCAACTTCTGGGAAAACGAAGACAGAGCAAAAGAAGTACTGCTGACATCTGATATCGTTATTGATTCAATACTCGGAACCGGTCAGAGCAGACCGATTGAAGGAACAATTGCAGAAATCCTGGACTTGGTTTCGGATGTCAGAAAAACAAAGAATTTACAGGTCATTGCAATCGATCTTCCGACCGGGATCAATGATAACGGAATCGTTGATAAACATACCGTTGCAGCAGATATCACAGTAACTATGGGGCTCCCCAAATACGGACTGCTGGCTGCAGACAATTCTGCATATATCGGAAAACTGATCGTTTCAGATATTTTTTACACAAACACTGATATTTCAGATCATTATTCCTCCCCTTCCAGGGATAATTCATTTAAGAATAACTCATCTGAGTATCTTACGAATGAACTGATAAAAGGCATTCTGCCCGAGAGACCTCTGAATGCACATAAGGGAACTTTCGGCAAACTTCTCTCGATTACGGGATCAGACCAGTACATCGGTGCAGCAGTTCTCAGCGGCGGTTCAGCAATAAGAAGCGGATGCGGACTTGTTACCCAGGCTGCATCAAAACAGCTTCAGACAGTAGTCGCAACGGTCTACCCCGAAATCACATATCTTATTACAGACAACGGACCTGAATGCATCAGAGAAGCAGTATGCAGACATCAGGCAGTACTGATCGGATGCGGCCTGGGAAGATCACAATTTGCGGAAGATACCGTCACCATAGCAATCGATGCAGTCAAGGAAAGCGGCATCAGCTGTCTTATAGATGCAGACGGGCTGAACATTCTTTCAACCCGGGAGAATTGGTGGAAAGGTTTTAAGAAACCGGCTGTGCTTACTCCTCATACAGGAGAGATGTCCAGACTCACCGGTACAGATACAGAAACGATCAATAAGAACAGAATCGACACTGCAATAAAAGCTGCTGATAAATGGGGACATATCGTCGTTCTCAAAGGCGCACATACAGTGATCGCATCACCTGACGGAAGAGCCGCAGTCAGTCCTTATTCGAATCCCTGTCTAGCAACAGCCGGATCAGGAGATGTCCTGGCCGGAATAATAGCTTCTCTTATGGCTCAGGGATTAGAATCATTTGAAGCTGCCTGTGCAGGAGTATGCATACATGGGGAAACTGCAGAACAGCTCAGGTCCGAATATGGAGATACAGGTATAATTGCATCAGATCTAATTAAACAGATACCATTAGCGATCAAGACAATGAAAAACGGAGAAAAGAATGTTATTAGCCATTGATATCGGGAACACTCAGATTGTTTTGGGCTTATTCGACAAGGATAAGCTGCTCCACACATGGAGCCTGTCTTCAAATACGATCCGAACAGTGGATGAATACTGGCTGGATATAAGAAACCTCATTGAATTCAGCGGAATTGATATAAACAAAATAGACCAATGTTCGATCGGATCGGTAGTACCGAAACTGACAAAACTCATCGATGAAACCATGAATAAATATTTCCGGATTTCTCCTCTCATCGTAGCTTCAGGGGTAAAGACCGGAATCAAAATAAGGATAGATAACCCCAAGGAAGTCGGTGCGGACAGAATCGCCAATGCAGTTGCAGCACATCATTTGTACAAGAAAAATGTGATTGCAGTCGATATGGGTACAGCAACCACATTTGATATCATTACTGAAAACGGTGAATATATCGGAGGTGTCATCGCACCCGGCATTGATATGATCGCTGAAAGCATGTCGGCTAAGACAGCTCTGCTTCCTCAGATCAACGTCAGCGAGAAACCGCCTGTTATCGGTAAATCCACGACCAGTGCAATGCAGTCAGGTCTTCTCAACGGCTATTTAAGCATAATTGAAGGAATTACCAGAAAAGTAAAGACTGAATTCAATGATGACTGTATTGTTGTTGCAACCGGCGGAAGAGCAACACTTATCGGACATCACACAGCCATTTTTGATGATATAAATCCGTATCTTACACTTGACGGACTGAGAATTATATTTGAAAACAACATCTAATTTTTGTTGGTCAGTAATTAAGTTATATAATTAAAAATTATTCAGTAAACTGGCACGGAGGTCGGCATGATTAAAGACTCAAACATTGTCATTGGTGTGACAGGAAGTATCGCTGCTTACAAAGCTGTAGATATTGCCAACAAACTTACACAGGATGGAGCCAATGTTGATGTAGTAATGACTCGATCAGCACAGGAATTTGTCACTCCTCTGACTTTTCAGACTTTGACCAGACGAAAAGTCTATACCAGTCTGTGGGATGAGAGCAACGAAGGTGTCGTTCATATCGATCTTGCCCAGAAAGCTGACGTCGTACTCATTGCACCGGCAACCGCAAACATCATTGCAAAGCTTGCCAACGGTTATGCAGATGATCTTCTCACCGATGTGGTGCTTGCTACCAGATCACCTGTTGTAATTGCTCCCGCGATGAACGTCAACATGTATGAAAATGCTATAACCCAGGAGAACATACAGAAGCTCAAGGACAGAGGTTTTATCTTCATTGAGCCTGTCGAAGGAAGGCTGGCCTGCGGTGTTTACGGTAAAGGAAAGCTTGCTGAAACTCATCACATACTCGGAATAATCCGTACGGTTATCGGAAGAAGCGGAGATATGGCCGGTAAAAAGGTTGTTATTACAGCCGGAGGCACCAGAGAACCGATCGACCCGGTAAGATTCATTTCAAACAGATCATCAGGCAAGATGGGCCATGCCCTTGCTGAAGCAGCAAGAGACAGAGGCGCACTCGTCACTCTTATAACTGCATCCACCATGGACTACCCTGCCGGCATGGATATTATTCCGGTCAATACAGCCGACGAAATGTGTGCCGAAGTTGTCAAGGCATGCAAGGATGCGGACGCCCTGATGATGACGGCTGCAGTTTCCGATTACAAACCAAGCAATGTTGCTAAACAGAAAATCAAGAAGAGCGATCAGGAACTTGATCTGCATCTGTCAAAGAATACCGATATTCTTTCCCAGGTAAAGGAAGATATGATAAAAATCGGTTTTGCCGCAGAAAGCAATGATATCATCCGGAATGCAATCGAAAAGCTGCATAAGAAAGAGCTTGATCTGATCGTTGCCAATGATATCACGCAGGATGCCTGGGGCTTCGGTTCCGAATACAATAAGGTCACTCTTATTGACGGCAATGAAAATATCAACGAATTACCCATAATGACAAAGCGCAAAGTCTCGGATGTCATCTGCGACTGGCTTGTTTCAAACCCAAAATGGACTAAATAAAGAGGATACGTACCCATGATTGATAATGAGAGCGAACTTCCAAAAGCATATGATGCAAAACAGAATGAAAAGAAGTGGTATGACTACTGGCTGGCCAACGGCTATTTCACACCCAAGATCGACAAATCGAAAAAACCGTTTGTCCTGATCCAGCCGCCTCCCAATATCACCGGTGATCTTCATCTCGGTCATGCACTGACCGCCACACTTGAAGACATCATGGTCAGATATCACAGAATGCTGGGTGAACCGACATTATGGCTTCCCGGCACAGATCATGCAGGTATTGCCGCACAGGTAGTTGTGGAACGCGCTCTCGCCAAGGAAGGCAAGACCCGACAGGAAATCGGAAGAGAAGCATTCATGAAGAGAATGTGGGAATGGGTCGGAAACTGCCGTTCACACATTGCAAATCAGCACACCAGATTAGGCGTATCCTATGACAACACACGTGCTGCATTTACCCTCGATCCCGGTCCATCTCTGGCTGTACGAACAACATTCAAGCATCTTTATGACAAAGGTCTTATTTACAAGGGTGAAAGGATCACTAACTGGTGTCCCCGCTGTACGACAGCGCTTTCAGACCTTGAAGTCGATCATATGGACGAAAAAGGCAAGCTTTGGTATATCCGATACCCGTTTGCCGATGACCCGTCAAAATTCATTACAGTAGCCACCACAAGGCCTGAGACTATTCTTGGTGATACCGGTGTTGCAGTTAACCCGGAAGATGAAAGATACAAGGATGTGATCGGCAAGGAACTGATACTTCCTCTGGTAGGCCGAAGGATCCCTATTGTTGCAGATGATGTAGTCGGCATCGATTTCGGTACAGGCGCAGTAAAAACCACTCCTGCCCACGACCCCAATGACTTTGAGATCGGTCAGAGACACAATCTGCCCATAATCAATATTTTCGATGAACATGCATGCATCAATGAGAACGGCGGTGCATATAAAGGTCTCAGCAGAGAAGATGCCAGAATCAAGATAGTCAAAGATCTGGAAGACCAGGGCTATCTTACCAAGATCGAAGACCATGTTCATGCCGTCGGACACTGTCAGAGATGCAGGACAACAATTGAACCACAGGTATCAAGCCAGTGGTTTGTAAAAATCCAGCCGTTGGCAGAACCTGCCATCGAAGCAGTTAAATCCGGTGAGATCACGATCGTTCCTGAGAGATTCACCAAGGTATATCTCAACTGGATGGAAAACATCCGTGACTGGTGTATTTCAAGACAGCTATGGTGGGGACACAGAATCCCTGTATGGTATTGCGATGACTGCAAGCATATGACATGTTCCATTGAAACACCGACTGAATGCGAAGCATGCCATTCAACACACATCCATCAGGATGATGATGTACTCGACACATGGTTCTCATCAGGTCTCTGGCCTCATTCAACACTCGGATGGCCCAATAAGACAGAAGATTTTGAGTATTTCTACCCTACTTCCGTTATGGAAACAGCATATGACATCCTCTTCTTCTGGGTCGCACGTATGATCATGATGGGTATTGAGAACACCGGCAAGGTACCGTTCCATCATGTTTATCTGCACGGTCTCATCAGAGATGAAAAAGGCGAAAAAATGAGCAAGACCAAAGGCAATGTAATTGATCCTCTGGTCGTCATCAATGAATATGGAGCCGATGCATTAAGATTCTCTGTCATATCAGGTATCACTCCCGGCAACGATTCCAAACTTGGAAAGACAAAGATCGAAGCAGGACGTAACTTCGCCAATAAACTCTATAATGCCGTACGATTCGTACTGCGATATACGGATGAAAATTCAACAACTGCAATTGATTCCTCAAAACTTACTCTTGAAGACAAATGGATTCTTTCACGCCTCAATAAAACAACCAGAGAAATGAATCAGATGCTCCAGGATTTCCAGTTCGGTGAAGCAGTCAGATGCATCCATGACTTCATCTGGGGAGAGATCTGCGACTGGTACATTGAAATCGCAAAGGTACGTCTTAACAGCAATGATGCCAATTCACCATTGCCTGTACTTCTCACAGTAATCGAACAATCCCTCAGACTGCTCCATCCTATTATGCCCTTCATTACTGAAGAATTATGGCAGTCCATTAAGAAGGCAGCCAATCTTACAAACACGCCTTCTTCAGTCATGATCACGGAATATCCTCAGTGGAATGAAGCATGGGATTATTCTGAAGATGAAGAAAAAATGGATACTCTTACTGAGATCGTCCGTGTTCTGCGAAATGTCAGAAGTGAATATGATGTTGATATCAACAAAGTAATCGGTGCAACCATCTACTGCGGTGATCTTGCATCAACCTTCACTCACTATTCAAAGGCTGTTTCAGTACTCGCCAAGGCAGATGTTTCATTTGAAGAAAAACGAAATGAAGAAACCCCCGGCCAGGCCATCGTTGAAGTTCTTCCCAATGCAGAGATCATTATCCCTATGGCAAAGCTGTTCGATCTTGAAGCACAGCTTGCAAAACTGAACAAGGAATTAACTGAAGCAGTCAACGAACAGGCAAGACTCGAGAAACATCTCAAGGATGAGTCATTCTTATCAAGAGCTCCAAAGCAGGTCATTGATAAGGAACAGGCAAGACTCGATGCAGTTCTTGAGAAGCAGGAAAAGCTCAGAGATCACATCAAAAGCCTTGAAAAATAGAAGTCAGCTTATCAGGATAAGAAGTTAATAACCCAGATCATAACTGCGGCTGAAACACCTATTCCCAGCACGCCAAGAATGATGCTGGCTACCGCCATTCCCTTGCGGTCTGAAAAATGTGTGGCCAGAGCCCCCAGTACTATTCCGACCAGAGGAATAAAAAGAGTAAAAAGATTGGCAAACGGTATCAGTGATACCAGTATGCCTACTATGCTTATTACCAATGCCACAACTGAAAGCATTATTATTACGATCCTTTATTCTATTATACAAAAACAAAAATCCTTCTGTTTGATGCAACACGACCATATTCATGTTATAGGCAACAGCAGAAGGATTAAATTCAAAATCTATTCAATTGTCAGGATATCAAGAAAACCTGTCATTTCAAGAACTTCCCTGACATCTGCTGATACGTTAATCAGTTTGAATCCCTCAGCAGTTTTAGACATAAGTTTATGGGACATCAGAATAACTCTTAAGCCTGCAGAAGATGTATATTCAAGATCACTCATATCAAAGACCATACCTGAAGTTTCAGGAGTCACAGCTTCCTTGACTGCAGCCTCCAGGCTTGGAGCAGTTACAGTATCAAGTCTGCCGGAGATTTTAAATGTTAATACATTGTTTTCTACACTTTTTGAAATATCCATAGATCTATTCCTTCCAAAAAATATTATAACTTAAAGTACGACTTTGAAAATGTTTCTGGTGTCAGCATCATCATAACGATAATCGTCACGTGTAATACTCTTTCTGATGATCATAACCGAGATTTCATCACCGTCGACCATAGGCTCAAATCTTGCACCCCGCCAGTTGAAGACCATGGAGAGCTCTTTTCTGTCACTCTGATAATCGATGAATACATGAAGCTTTGAACCTGTTTCAAGTTTAGGAACGATGTTGACTGCAACGATTTCTTCAAAGCATCTGAGTATCTGTTCATTTCTGGCATGAGGGATCTCATGTCTGTCGCAGAAAACAGTGATCCTTTTGTTCATTGCCAGGAAGTCATAATCGGCACTGAAGATGGTGAGTTCAAGCACTCTCATTCTGTTGATGAAAGCAAGAGTTCTGTGACGCTTGGCATTCTCAAACATCTCCTCAGTCGGACCTTCTTCATAGATCTCACCTTTATCCATGTAGAAGAGTCTTGTGGAAATATCACGTGCAAGCTGCATTTCATGCGTTACGACAAGCATTGTCAATCCACGTTTTGCAAGGATCTTCATACTTGCAATAACTTCATCCACCATCGCAGGGTCGAGTGCACTTGTCGGCTCATCAAAAAGAAGTACCTGGGGATTCATGGCAACTGCTCTTGCAATTGCGACTCTCTGCATCTGGCCGCCTGACAGTTCATCAGGATAAACCAAAGCCTTTTCCGCAACACCAAGTGTTTTCAACAGGCCCATACCTGCTTCATATGCCTCCTGTGCCGACATGTGATTGACCACCATAGGAGCAAGCATTACATTTTCAATTACGTTCAGATGAGTGAACAGATTGAAATGCTGGAAGACCATTCCCATATTTTTGTGAAGTTCAACAAGATCGTAATCTTCGGAATCGGTATCCTGTCCAAATGCATATATCTTACCCTCGGTCGGGTCTTCCATACGGTTGATCAATCGAAGCAGTGTTGACTTTCCTGTGCCTGAAGGGCCGACTATCGCAATAACGTCTCCCCTCTTGATCATACCATTGACATCAACAAGAGGAGTCACCTTCGGATACACTTTCTTTATATGTTCAAGACGAATGATTTCCTCGCCTTTTTCACCTTCGACATTGGAAATACCTTTTTTGATCGTTACGTTTTTATTAACACCGCGTGTGAGGGCACGCTTCCTGTTATAAACATCAACTTTGATCTCAATCTTAGTAAAGATAAATATGATCAGCCATGAAACCATGAAATATATCGCTGCATCAGCAATTAACGGGAAGAAAGCTTCATACGTTCTGCTTCTGATGATATCAACCGCTTTGGTAAGGTCTGCAATTGCGATGTAACCCACAATGGAAGTTGATTCAAGCAAGCCGCCGAAAGCTTCCTTGTATGACGGAAGTATCGCACGGATCACCTGAGGAAATACGACTTTGTTATAGGTCTGTTTTCTGGTCAGGCCAAGAGCTGTTGCAGCTTCCCACTGCCCTTTTCCGACTGATGCAATACCGCCGTCGATCATCCCTGCAATCTTATTGCCGAATATGACCGTAAAGGCAATTATGCTTACTGCGAGCGGAGCAATATCAATCGATTTAAATACGACATAATAAGTCAGCAGAAGTATAACGATACTCGGCACTCCGGACAGAAACTTTGATATGACCTTCAGAGGTGTTGAAATCCATTTTTTCTTTGCTCTGAAACCAATCGCCCAGAAAAATCCGACAACAGTTCCGAAAATACCGGAAAGGAATGTGATCAATAATGTAATGAGCAAACCATTGAGTACAAGTTTCCATCTGGCATCTCTGATGAATGTCTTGTAAAAACTGTCTGCAATGCTTTGGAAGAAGTTTTTATGTTCCTCTTCTTCGACCTCCATAATATCTGCTTTCTGGCAGAGGAGGACAATATCATTCACCCAGTCGGGATATGAGAAATCAAATTCTTCAGCACGCTCAGCTGTATAAGGGATGTTACTGCCGAGCATATCGGCCTTTCCCTGTTTAAGTGCCTGCATGGAAGATACAAGATCCATGCTCTTGATATCGACATCCATATTTAATTTCTGTGCGATCATCAGGAATAGTTCAACTTCATAACCGGTAGGCTGTCCGTCTGCATCGAAGTAACCGAAAGGAACAATTCCGGCAATGTCAATAAGGAATCTGATCTTTCCGCCGGTCCTTCCTGAAGTGTCTCTCAAAGATGGATCTATAACAGGATCCTCACCTTCGAAATCAAGCCACTTTTCCTGAAGAGCTGCAATCGTCCCGTCTTCATCCATTTGTTTCATTATTGCTGAAACAGGAGCAGTCAGTTCACTTCCATATTTGAAAAGAAAACTTGTGTTTTCTGTATCAACAACAATAGGAAATACTGCCAGTTCACTGTTTTCTGCGGCGACTGCCAGTGCACAGGGCTTCTGGGTCAGCATTGCTGAAATCTGTCTGTGTTCGAGACCTACCAGAGCGGCATGAAAATCAGTATATTCTTTATGAGTGATATCATGAAATGTATCGAAGATCAGTGATTCGTAATCATCACCGAGAGAACTGCCGATGGATGTACCTGCAAAATCATCAAAGGTCTTATATTTGATCTCATTGGATTCGGTTTCCTTACTGCAGCCGGTGAATGTACCTAATACGGAAATCAGGACTAATAAAACGGTTGCCAGGTAAATAAGTCTGTTAGATTTCTTATTAGTGTTCATCTGTTATGCCAGAGACAGGGAATCGACCTGAGGAACCAGTTCAATCAGGTGTTTGCGGGATAATTCGATCTGTCTTTTACCTTCTTCTGTATTTCCCAAACGCTTGATAGTTCTTCTAAGTAATCTGAGCTGACCAACGATAATGGCTTTTTTCTCGATAGAAGCAAGAAGATCCTTGTCTTCAGTGCCGAAATAAAGCCTCAGTGTTTCATCCCAGATATATCTGCATGTCTCATACGGGAGGCCAAGGAAAGACATGGTCACATTGTGATCGATCTCGCTGAATCCTAGGTATCCCAGATAGATTGAGGCAAATTCAAATATAGGATCTCCCAGGCAGAGAGTATCCATATCGATAAGCAGGACCTCTCCGTTCTGGAGCATTACATTGTTAGTATGATAATCCCCATGAAGCATATGATTATTATCAGGAACATCAGAAATCAGACTGTGCAGTTTTTCATATGTTTCTGAAGGAAGATAATCCTTCAGAAACTCTGTTCGTCCGACGGTAACTTCCTTCATATCAGGCATCTCACCCTTTTTCAATTCCGTACCATGGATTTTCTTGAGAAGATCGACATATATGCCGATATATTTGTCTGCATTTTCAGGTTCCTTGACGATAAGCTTTGAGAAAGACTGTGCGCTGAGAAGCTCAAAAACAGACCCGTAACTGTCGCCTACTTTGACGACGCCGTAAGGTATTGCAGTTGGAATACCCAGAACAAAAGCTTTTCTTGCAAGCTCTCTTTCACGCTTGATATCGGGGAGAGAATCGGGATTTTTATAAACTTTGATGATTGTTTCGGCATCAAGTCGGTACACTTTACCGTTTGAGCCTTCCCCGATCGTTTCACACCCTTCTACACTCACACGCTTGTATGCTTTCTCAACCGTGATCATTTCAGTGAAACCGGTCATTTCAAGAATGTCATAGATCTCAGATGAGACATTGATTATTCTCAGTTCAGGATGTGCTTTCCTAACTCTGAGGATTATTCGTAATCCGGCGCTGGAGATATATTCCAGCTTTTCCATATCGATAATTACGCTGTCCTTAGGATGAGCTTCCAGCATGCCATTGACAGCCTGCTCAACCTGAGGAGCATTATTAGTGTCCACGTGTCCGCTTAATGCGATTGTCAGTGCTCCATCCTGATAAACTTCATTTACATTATCCATAAACAATCTCTCTCACTATTTATTATTATCAGCAAAAACCTGATCAACCATCCACAAGTATTCCTTGTAGGCGTTGGTATCGGATAATTCTGAGATATTATCTGCTATTGTTCTGTAATACCATTCCTGCTCCACAGGATTATTCTGATTAAAGTGATTCCACATTGCTGCACCTTCAGCCAGATACAGCCTGTAAAATGAACGCATATTGGAAAGCTTGTCTGCCAGCCATATCATCTTAACGGCTGTATCACCGCTGTTTTTCAGTTCTTCCAGAGATTCCTGTTTTCTGATCTTCCATGTTTTTTTAGATGACTGACCATGGCGCTTGTTTTCGTTTTCTGAACTCACGAGCCGAGCAACTCTTTCACCGAACAATTCTCTTATTTCATCCAGTGTATGCTCAGTGTCCTCCACGACATCATGAAGGAGTCCTGCCGCAAGGATCTCATTGTCTTCAGTCATACTGGAGAGGATCACAGCAACCTCCATGGGATGAAGGACATAAGGAGAATTACCGTTCTTGCGAACCATGCCGCTGTGGGCTTTAATCGCAAATTTCAATGCCTTTTCAAACAGTTTAGAATCATTTTTCATCAGACTGCGGCTCCCAACTTTTAACGATAGTAAGAACGTTCTTGTCATCTTTGCGTTCGTATACTACTGAATCCATCATTTTCTTGACCATAAAAATACCAAGACCGCCGATCTGTCGCTCATCAGCTTCAAGTGTGATATCGGGGTCTTCCTTCGCGGTCGGATCAAACGGAATACCTGCGTCGGCAAAAACAATCTTGATCTGATTGTCGACTGAAGTATCCACAGTGATGATGGCTTTACCCTTTTCGCCGCTGTAGGCATACATGACAATATTGCCCAGCAACTCATCTATCGCAACATCGATCTGCGATTTAACCTTCAAAGGGCATCCGTTGCTATCAAGTATCGTGTCAACCTTATCTGTTATTTCCGTGACACTTTCAAGAACTGCATCTACAACATATCTGTATATCATTTTCATAACTTCCATTGTTACGATACAGAAATTTAAGTACTCATAATTCCGTATGATAAACCTGTACCGAACAACTCCTTGTCATATTTTCCGTTTCATGCATTATCGGATACATTAAACGGAACTCCGAGTTGCTTTTTCATACATCCACCCGATACTGCTATAACCAAATGCAATTCATTAACAACATTATTCCGGGTGTTAATCAATACTGAAAAGCCAATCATTTTAATGTTCAAATTGATACTTGCAACTTTGAAAAAAAGTATATCATTACTAACTCCATTTTCACATAGATTTAAGCAAACGGATAAAAAAAAAGAGGAACACGATGTGTTCCTCTTATGATCAAAACGATTGTTCTTTTAATTACTTAGAAAGAGCGTTTACTTGCTTGGTTAAACGTGACTTCTTGCGGGCTGCAGCATTCTTGTGAATAAGACCTGACTGAACAGCTTTGTCAAGCTTTGAAATCGATGCATTTAATGAAGCAACTGCAGCTTCACTATTGTTTTCATTGATTGCAGTTCTGGTCTTTCTGACAGTTGACTGTAAGTTGCTTTTTGCAGCTTTGTTGCGTTCTCTTCGTGCAGCAGAGACGCGAATATCTTTCATTGATGCTTTAATATTTGCCAAAACAATACTCCTTCTATTTAGAACAAGTTGATATTATATACTAACCAAAGAAGATTAGCAATTTTATGTTCCATATTTATTTGATAATCGTTTCACAACAAGTTTATAAATATAGCATTGAACAGATAAAAAATCCATTTGTCAGTCGTAAACAAGTGTTAATATATAATAAAAGGTAAGAAAGGTAAGATAATTGTTTAGATTTATCAGCATTCTTTTATATGCAGGAATAATCGGTTTTGTTTTCGGGCTTATCTATAACATTGTGAGATTATGTCAAGAAGAGAAATCCCCTTCCTTCGCACTTGACTACAAGCTGGATCTGGAAAAAACGACCCGCTATATTCTGCTGATTGCCGCAATGCTCGGAACCGTAGTTCTGATATTCGGACACTCCCGTATGCTCGGTGATATTCCTTTTACACTCAAAATCATCTCCTACGAGACAATGAATTCAGCAGGTCATATCTTCGGATGCATACTCGGCATATTTTTGATGGTATTAATCGGATTGTTTCTATACCTGTCAGTCACTCAAAAGAAAAGCAAAAGACTGACAGCTTTCTTTATCCTTGCATTTGTAACAATAACTCTTGGCACAATACTTCAGTTCAGTCAGCCCTATTCCCTGGAGATATACAGAGAAATGATCTCGCACGTCATTCACCTGTCACCGGGATTTCCTGAGGCAATTGAAGTTTCATCAATGAAATACATACTTATGATCCATATGATTTGTGTCGGATGTGTTATGATCACATTTCCGTGGAGCGGAATTCTGGATGCAATCGCAGGCTTTATTTCTGAAAGGAAAAAATAACAGGTATGTGTAAGCTGATGATACAAAGCGACTTTGACGGTACTCTCACCGAAGGAGATATGGCACTAATCACGTTAGATTACTTCACCGACAAAAAATGGAGATATCTGTACGATGATTACTGCAACGGAAAACTCGGACTTGATGAATTCAACTCCAAGGCCTTCGGCTATGTAACGGCATCTGAGCAGGAATTCAAAAATTATTCATATGAGCAAATGGTCATTAAACCGGGATGCAAAGAACTGATAGAGACATGCCGTAGAAAAGGAATACGATTCCACATAGTAAGCAACGGAATCGTAACGTATATTGATGCATTTATCGAAAAACTTGGAATAGGTGAAATCGAATATGCGGCAGCAAAAGCGCTCTATGATCCTTCAGGAATGAAAAGCTGGTATGAAAACCCTGACGGTGAAAGAGTTCTTAACGGGTTCAAAGATTCTTATACACAGAGATTCAAAGAGCAGGGATATAAGATCATATACCTTGGAGACGGCACAAGCGATTTCAACGCATCCAGAATGTGCGACAAGGTATTCGCATGCGATGATCTTGAACAGGTCTATATAAAAAATAACCTGCCATACACGAAAATGGCAGGTTTGGAAACCGTCACAGAATACATCAACAGTATCTGCTGATTTTAGAATACATTAATAAACTCATACCCCCAGTTAATCGCAAAAAGAATCATTGCAATTAAAAAAGCATCTGTCAACAGATTGAAAATAACTCTGGCAGCAAGCCCGACCCAGGCCCAGAGACATATTCGTCCTGCTTTGATCGGGTAATTCTTTTTATATGAAAAATAAAGTGCGAAACCCACTATCGGATAGAAGAAAGACAATAATCCAAACCAAGGTGAATGCTTATCTTCAGCAGGTACAAATACCTTTCCTGATACAGGTTCTGCAGGAGCAGCAGCGTATTGGGTTTCAGCAACCGGTGTTTCAGGAACAGGACTGTAGGAAACAGCTGTTGCTTCTTTGTCATCGTCAAAAACAATGACATCTTCCTTTTCATCTTCGGGAACTGCTTCGTCAAAAGTGTTAACTTGATCAACGGTAGAAGTAACTGCTGTACCGCCGCAATTTTCACAATATAACCCGTCAGTATGGTTCTCTTGTCCACAATTCAAACAATACTTCATGGCATTTTCCCTTTCACATCTATAGGTTAATCATAGCAGAATACAGTCAGAGTTGAACAGTTCAAATCAATAAAGCTATTATCATTTTTGAAATGACTAAGAAAAAATGGTTTATCAAGCCCCTGTACTGGAGCATAATAATTCTGATCATTGCCCAGGCGCTTACGATTGTGTCGGTCTGGCACCAGCAGCCGTTTCTGGACGATCACCAGATTTATGTTCCGACACAGCCTGACACAGATATCGTTATCTGGCCGACTCCGGTTACAGATCCTGATACCGGAGAAATAATCGAACCTGCACCGGATCCGACTTCTTCGATAGGTGTGATAGTTATCTATTTTGCTGTGGTAATAGCTATTATTGCGATAGTATTTGCAGTCATTCCGCTTAAAGCCCTGTCTGTAGTGTTCAAATGTTTGTTTACGATACTGTTTGCATGGGGCGTAATAGTTCTTCTCGGAATATGGATAAATATCTGGGTGGCCATAGGATTGGCAGTTGTCCTTGCAGTATGCTGGTTCATCAGACCCAAGATTTGGCTTCATGATACTCTCATGATCACATCAATGGTAAGCATTGCAAGTATTTTCGGCAGATTCATCAGTCCGTGGACAGCAATGATCCTGCTCATTCTTATGGCAGTTTATGACTATATCTCTGTCAAAAAAGGACTTATGCTCTGGATGGTCGATAAAATGTCCAACGTGAACAGTCTGCCTGCTTTCGTTCTTCCTGCAACACCGGATGAATTAAAAGATAATCTCAATACTCCCAATATCAAAGTCATTGCAGAACAGAAACCGGAAGATAAAGATTATTCGATACTTGGAGGCGGAGATATCGCATTTCCTCTCATCCTCAGTGCAGCCTGTTATTTCAGACACCAGCTTATTGCATCAGTTATTATCGGATTATCTTCTGTTGTCGGACTTGTTCTGGTCTATTTCATCCAGGAAAAGATCCTTCATGGAAAGCCTATGCCGGCACTGCCGCCGCTGGCTGCCACAACATTCATTGCGTTTCTGTTTGTAACCTACGTTCTGTAGCTGTTGCTCTTGAGCTGACCGCATGCAGCATCGATATCACTGCCCATGCTTTTGCGCAGCGTCACATTGATATGGTTATCCTTCAGATAGTTTTCAAAGTCAAGCACAGATTCAGATGGCTGAAGGCCATGATCAAATGTAGCATTCGGGGCTATAAGATTGACGTGACAGTTAAGTCCTTTAAGCTTATCTATTAGTTCATCCGCCACTTCACGGGTATCATTAATTCCTTTGAACAGACAGTATTCAAAAGTGATCCTTCTGTTTGTGATGCTCACATAATCACGGCAGGCTTTGAGCAGTTTGTCCACACCCGTTGATTTATTATAAGGAAGCAAACGGTTTCTGATCTGATCACTGGGGGCATGAAGCGATACTGCCAAACCGAACTGATGTCCTTCCCTCATGAAGTTTCGTATTCCGCTGATTACACCCACAGTAGATATAGTTATGGATCTTGCAGCGATATTGATTCCCCAGTCAGCGTTCATAATATTTGCCGCACGTATGACATTGTCATAGTTTGAAAAAGGTTCTCCCATTCCCATGAACACAACGTTGCTTATTCTTCCATTGGATCCAAGCAACGCATTAAAGTATCTTACCTGGTCAACAATTTCGCTGACACTGAGATTACGCTGAAAGCCCTGATGTCCGGTTGAGCAGAATGCACAGCCCATAGGGCAGCCCACCTGACATGAAACACATATCGTATAGTTGAAACCATCACCTGACGGGATCAAGGCAGTCTCAACCGATTCCCCGTCACCCAGTTCAAATAATGCTTTATTGGTTCCGTCAATACTGACTTTTCTGATAAGTTCCCTGACCGAATAAAGACTGAAATCCGCAGCCAGATCGTCACGAAGAGTCTTGGGAAGATCAGTCATTTCATCAAACTTGAACACGGGTTTTCTGTAGACCCATTCCAAAAGCTGTTTGGTTCTGAATGAAGGTATTTTCTTTGATTTGAAATATTCGGTTAGCTGTTCCGGACTATAATCAGAAATATTCGTCATAAACCCATCTTTTTATCAAATTCGGCTTTTCGGCGGGCATATTCTTCAGGTGTATTCATATTAATGATTACACCTTCATTAGTGGTTGCAACTTCCTGTATATCTCCGGGATACCGTCTCAGGATCTCACGGCCTCCGATATCGCCATCCATACCCATTATTTCCTGGATATAATCAGCAGACAGAATAATAGGATTACCACGCTGTCTTCCATACACAGGGACAAATATCTTCCTGCTGGTATAGGCAGTAGCACCAATGAGTGCATTATAAGTTCCAACAGAAACAAGAGGCTGATCTCCCAAAGCAACCATAAAGAACCTGGTATTCTCAGGAAGATAACTGATACCGGTCTGCAGCGAAGTCATCATACCCCGCGCAAAATTAGGATTAAGGACCATTTGGACACCTTTATCTGCGACCTGGTTCAGTACCTTATCGTGATCATTGCCCAGAACGACAATGACTTCACTTACATGAGATGCCAGAAGCCTATCGCAAGTCTCAGCAATAACTGTATGTCCATTAAAAGGAAGAAGCAGTTTGTTTCTTCCCATTCTGGTACTCATTCCGGCAGCCATGAGAATAGCCGGTATTTTTACATCATTAGGTAATAACATCAATTATTATTATAACTTCAATAATCTGTTCAATAAACCGCCCAAAAAAATCTATAAAAAACTGAAATTTACTGAAAAAACTGTCATAAATGTTAACAAAAAAATAAAAGCATTTTTGTGCCTAAAACTATGTTAAAAATATTGACATTGGGGTGATTTTCATAATATCATTGTTCAAAATTGTGCAAATATTTCTGCACGATTGATTTTGGTTTACAACAGGCAAAAAAATAATCGAAGGAGATTGATGGTTTATGATCAAAACACTTAAACGTTATGCATCACGTTTTAAACCACAGGCTATTATCCTGACGATTGTTCTTTTGGCTGCCCTGGCAGGTGGCATTGTTGCATCCTACACCGTTCTCAAAGATGTTTCTCTTTGGGACAACAAGATTGGACAGTATGTCTTAATCGGCATATTCGTTCTTGGATGTATTCTGGGCTTCATGCGAGGCAGATTAAAGAAACAGTCAAGAATTGAGAAAGGCGTAGTGATTCGACATGGCATAGGTTCATTTATTGAACACTGGTACACTGCATTCGGCATCTTCGCTGCAGCAGTATCCGGTGCAATACTCGGCCTTTCACTCGGCTTCGGTATGATTGGTCCGTTTGCCCGAACTGCAGGAGCAACAGTCGCACCTCTTAACTTCCATTACTTTGCAGTATGTCTGATTTGTTTTGGCGGTGCGTTATTCGTATGCGACTACATTGCAAACTGGAACATCTGGTATCTCGTTCCTAAATGGCACGAAGTTATCAAAGGTTTCATCGGCAAATATACTTACAGAAATTACTGGGAAGAACCCGACAAATACATGGCCAGCCAGAAAGCTGCAGCTGTACCTTACTTCTTAATCGGTGTTGTTTGTTTCTTATCCGGTGCAGTCAAGTTTGGTGCACATCTCATTAGCATGCCGGCTATCATTGATGGTATTGCTACCATTCTCCATGACTATTTCGGTATTTTCATTATCTTCTACACCTGTGTTCACGTAATGATCGTCGTAATTCTTGGTCACTGGGCTTCATTCTGGTCCTGGTGGACATTTGATATGACCCTGGAAGATACCAAACATCACTTCTTGGTTTGGTATGACAAATTGAGAGGAAGATAAGGAGATACAAATATGAAAACTAACAAAAAAGTAATTTTCGGTTTACTCCTTATCGCAGCATTGGCTTTGGGCGCCACTGCTTGTGGCAACAAATCGATGAACGGTGGTCCTCACAGCCCTGAATGGCTCTTCAGAGACTGCAATGCATGTCATGCCGGTGCTACCGCTATGAGCGGTCTTGATCACTCACAGTATACCAACCAGGACTGCGGACAGTGTCATACAATTGATAATCCTTCCGGTATGTATGATCACACCCAGATGACCACTGGTGACGGCTGTGCTTACTGCCATGATGGAAAACAAGCATCAGCACTTCCTGCAGATCACAGCAAGTACACTGCAGCTCAGTGTCTGATTTGTCATGACACCAAGGACATCAAAAAACTTCCTAACAGTGCAGTTACACCTGATCATTCAAAATTCACTTCAGCAGCCAACTGTGAAGTATGTCACAACGGCAGCTATGCTCATGCTCTTCCTGCAGATCATGCCGGATATGACAAATCAAAGTGTTTCAACTGCCATGATATGAACGACATCAAGAATCCTAAATCCACTCCTGATCACTCCGGATTCACTAATCCCGCAATCTGTGCAACATGTCATGACGGCTCAGCCGCAGGCGCTCTCCCCACTACCCCTGATCACTCAGCTTTCGCAACTGATATGTGCTTCGCCTGCCATGATATTAAAGATATCGAGAATCCTAAGACACTGCCTGATCACACTGCATTCACTGATCCTTCAACCTGTGCAACCTGCCACAACGGCAAAGCTGCAAATGCACTCCCTGAGAATCATGCAGGCTACTCTGTTGATCAGTGTTTCAACTGTCACGATGTAAACGATATTGAAAATCCTCAGACAGTTCCTGATCACTCAACCTTCACTGATCCTGCAATCTGTGCAACTTGTCACGATGGATCAGCTGCAAATGCAATGCCTGACAATCACAAGGCATACAACAACGATATGTGCTTCGCCTGCCACGATATTAACGATATTACAAACATCTAATATCTAAAGCATATGTTATTAAAGGCCCTTCGTCTGAAGGGCCTTTTTATTTGCCTGCTGTTCTGGAAAAATGTGACATTGGTAATATCTAATACTCATCATTGATGGAATAATAAGATTGTTTAAAAAATAGCTGTACTTGTCTACACGATAAGAGTTTGTTAGAATAGAAAATTGTAAAATCTAAAGAAAGGATGAATGTACGGACAAAATGAAAAAGCTTTTGACAGTCATTGCTGTGACAGTATTGGTTCTTTCACTGTTCTCTGTTGCATGTAGCGGTAAGAAAACTTCCACTCCTCCCACAACCAATCCTCCTACATCACAGGGACCTACAACAACTCCTCCCACAACCAATCCTCCTACATCACAGGGACCTACAACAACTCCTCCCACAACCAATCCTCCTACATCCGGACCTGAACCAACACCCAGCCACGCCTCATACACTTCCGGCGATCTTTGTGCTGCATGCCACGATGGTTCATCGGCCAGTGCTGTTCCAGAAAGCCATAAAGACTTTACTACTGACCTGTGTGTGTTGTGTCATGATGTAACTAACATCGAAGCACTTCCCAACAAAGTTGTTCCTGATCACTCAAACTTCGATGTATCACTTGCAGGAAAGTGTCATACCGGTGCTGTTGCTGGTGCACTTCCTGATAACCACAAGGCATATAGTAATGATATGTGCACTATGTGCCATGATTTGACCGATATTTCAAATATCTAATAATCATTACAATTGAATATTGATAAAAAAACCGCTACACCACTAGCGGTTTTTTTATTGCCATCAGGTCTCAGTGAATCACCCGATTCAATGATTTAAGTCTTGACGTATTTGATACATACGTATATATTATAAACGTATATTTATGAATATAATTTCGGAGATTTCGAATGGATCAGTATCTAAAGCTTAAGCTGGAAAATCAGTTATGTTTTCCTCTTTATGCAGCTGCACGACAGGTTGTAAATCTGTATAACCCGGCATTCAAACCACTCGGACTAACCTATACAGAATACATTGTCTTCATGGTTCTTTGGGAAAAAGATGATATAACCGTCGGTGATCTTGGAGAAAAGCTGTATCTCAATAACAGTACTCTGACACCATTGCTGAAAAGAATGGAATCAAATGGTTACATCACCAAATCACGGGAGTTATCAGACGAGCGTATTGTTAAAATTAAACTTACATCAAAAGGATGGGAAATGCGGGAGAAAGCCGCAACCATCCCGGATTCCATGAAAAATTGTATCAGCTTATCTCCGGAAAAAGCCGGTCAGCTGTATACACTGTTGTATGAGCTTCTGGACGATATCAAAGAACACCAGATTGAACACGTGTAAATATTAATGTGATATAATGACAAAATGATTGTGAGGACAAAGAAATGAAATCAAAAACGATTGTTATTTCATCAGTAGCAGTTGCGTTTGCAATTGCAGTACTCGGATATGCTTATTTTATGGGTGATAATGCATATTATTATGAAGTCGGTGATTTTTTGTCACAGACTGTTGAACAGCAGATGCATAACACCAAAGTCAATGGAACCCTTTTGTCTGAAGAAAGAGATAAGAATTCAGTGGCATTTGTCCTCACTGATATGAATGATGAATCCTTGGTTCTTAATGCTTATTATGAAGGCTCAATTCCTGATACATTCAAAATCGGCAATGAAGTTGTTGCCGCAGGAAAGTACGATCCTAATACAGCAACTTTCATTGCAAATGAATTAATCGTCAAATGCTCATCTAAATATGAACCTGCAGTTTAGGAGAATAAATCAATGAGTACATTAGGAAATCTGCTGCTGGTCATTGCACTTATAGTGTCAGTAATGACAGGTGTTCTTTATTTTATGTCATGGAACAAAAAGAAGGATACCACTGTACTGAACAAATATGCGGAATTTGGCATAAAAACCATCTTTGCGATTTTAACACTCTCTGAGCTTCTGCTTCTGATAGCACTTATCGCAGACAATTATACCCTGCAATATGTATATCAATACACATCAAATGAAACAGCCCTTATTTACAAGATTACAGCTCTGTGGGCAGGTAATGCAGGTGCACTTCTTATATGGGCATGGATATGCAGTCTGTTGAGTTTCCTTCTTATTAAGATCAAGAGACCGGGGCTTAAAGAATTAGTTCCCCAGGCAATGCCTGTAATGCTCCTGGTCAATATTTTGTTTATTGTACTTATTTTTTCAGCTAACCCGTTCACTCCCGCAGCTATGCCGTACACCAATGGTCACGGTCTTAACCCTCTCCTTGAAAACATAGCAATGATCCTGCATCCTCCCCTATTGTTGATAGGTTATGTACTGCTTGCAGTACCATTTGCTCTTGCAGTCTCTTCTCTTATACAGAAAAGAACTGACAGTCTTTGGATTACAGAAGCACGTCCATGGGCTCTGCTTGGATGGTTATTCCTCGGAGCCGGTAACATTCTCGGTATGTGGTGGGCTTATGTGGAACTCGGCTGGGGTGGCTACTGGGCCTGGGATCCTGTTGAGAACAGCGGTCTGATGCCATGGCTGCTTGCCACTGCTTTCCTCCATTCATCTCTCATGGAAAAGAGACGCAATTCCTTCAAGATCTGGAATTATGTCCTTATCATTTTTGCATTCAATATGACAATGTTTGGCGCATTTCTTTCCAGAAGCGACATTCTGGAATCAGTTCACTCATTCGGATCGACCGCAATGGGTCCTGCTTTCCTTGTATTCCTGATTATTTCACTTGGTGTTTCCCTGACTTTACTTATCAGAAACAAAAAACTATATAAGACAACATCAGAAGAAGACAGTTTCTTCTCTTCAGATACTTCATTCCTTTTGGTAAATGTACTTCTTTCTCTTTCAACATTCGCTACCTGGGTTGGCACAATGTATCCTTTCTTCTCAGAAATCCTGACAGGCAGACGAATTGAACAGACCAAGGCGTTCTTCCAGACAGTAAATGTACCTTTATTTGTAATACTGGCTGTAATCGCCGGAATCGGCATTATGTTTGATTTCAAGAAGAAATCTGCAAAAGAAATGAAACTTGATATTCTGGTCCCTGTTCTGGTAGCAATTGCCGCATCTGTTGTCATGGCTTTCATTGGCTGGACAAAATGGTATGTAATTGTAAGCGGATTTGCATTCTTCTATATGATTGCCAGCACCATCTGGAAATGGATCATGGATATCAAAACGGCTGCCAGCGGTACAAATAAGACCGTCTTTGAAGCCCTTGGCAATTTATTCAAGACAAACAGACCGCGATATGGTTCTTATCTTGCACACATTGGTATTGCCATTATGGCTCTCGGTATCATGGCATCAACTGTTTTCCCTGAAAGCGAATCAAATACTCTGGCGATAGGTGAATCACTTACAGTCAGCAATTATGAAATAACCTTTGATGGAATGCAGTTATCGATGGATCAGATACCTGAAGGCGGAGGAATGGGTAACAAGATAAACTATTACGCATTCTATGATGTCACCAAGAATGGCAAATACGTCGGCAGAATAACTCCTCACAGATCATTCTACAGAAGCCAGGCCCAGTGGGTATCAGAGATAGGAATCAGATCCACACTCATTGATGATATATACATCAGTTTGGATGACTGGGATGATAATACTTCCACTATCTCAGTTAAAGTCAATCCCGGAGTACTGTGGATCTGGATCGGCGGTATCATTCTTGTCCTGGGCGGATTGGTTGCATTCTCCAAGGAAAGATAAGGCAACATTATTCAGATGTCATATGCGATAGAGTGTAAGGATTTAACAAAACGGTTTGGGGATTTTAAAGCCCTTAAAAACGTCAATCTATCCGTAGACAAAAACAGAATACTTGCAATCCTTGGTCATAACGGAGCCGGAAAAAGTACGCTTATCAGAGTACTGTCAACCATCATGCACCCTACTGAAGGTAAAGTCTTCATCGACGGCAAAGAACTGAAAGAAGATGACACTTTACTGCGAAGCAAGATTGGTTTACTGTCTCATAACAGTTACCTGTATTCAAATCTGTCCGCAAAGGAGAATCTGAAGTTCTATTCCAGCCTTTACAATTTAAAGGATCCGGACAAACGGATCGATGAGATACTGAAAAAAGTAAATCTGTATGACAGAAGGAACGATCGTGTCGGAACATATTCGCGCGGTATGACACAGCGGCTGAGTCTGGCGAGAGCTCTTTTACATCAGCCGTCTATTCTTTTGCTGGATGAACCGGAAACAGGACTGGACCGTGACAGCATGGAGCTGTTATGGGAAATCGTCAGAACAGACGATACAGAAAGAACAGTTATTTTTACAAGTCATAATTTTCAGAGCACTGTAAAAATCTGTGATGAATTTATAATCATGAAAAAGGGATCTGTTGTTCACCGACAGGATAATAACGGCATCACAGAGAGTGATCTGGAAAAAATATACAGTGAAGTCAACGAAGGCAAAAAATGAACTACTGGAAAGCAGTCTTCGCAATAGCAAAAAAGGATGTTATTTCCGAACTTAGAAACAGAGAGATTATTTCCTCTGTTCTGCTGTTTGCTGTTCTGACACTTATCATTTTCCATTTTGCTTTCACAGCTGATCAGAAAACAATTCTTTCGCTTGCTCCCGGAATGTTATGGGTGGCGTTTGCGTTTTCAGGTGTCTTATCCATCAACAGAGCCTTTATTTCTGAAAAAGAAGATAACTGTATGGAAGGTCTTCTTGCAAGCCCTGTAAGCAGGGATGCGATTTTCCTGGGCAAGGCAATAGGCAGCATTGTTTTCATGCTGATCATAGAAATCGTTGTCTTCCCTGTTTTTACACTTTTATATAATGTATCAGTTATCAATCCTATTGTTATTCTTGTCACTTTACTTGCTACAATCGGATTTGTTTCGATAGGAATACTTTTCTCAGCACTTGCAGTCAATACGAGAGCACGGGAAATGGTACTCCCTATTCTGTTTCTTCCCACAGTGGTACCACTGATTATCGCCGCCGTATCTGCGACATCCGTCATTCTCGACGGAGGCAAATTCAGTGATATCACACAATACATGCTGATTATTGTGGCATTTGACATCATCTTTGTTACAGTCCCGTTTATTTTATTTAGATATATTGTTGAAGAATAAGGAGGAGTTATGCGACGTAGAACACTTATTGCATTCGGTATAAGCGCAGTAATGATTATTGTTGCGCTTGTCATGGTTTTTATTGTTTGTCCTACAGAAGCCACTATGGGCAATATTCAACGTATCTTCTATTTCCACGTCCCGGTTGCATGGAATGCATTTTTCTCATTCTTTGTAACATTTGTCTTTGGAATAGTTTATCTGAAGACCCGTAACCCCAAATATGATTTTATTGCTGAATCATCAGCAAAAATAGGCCTTGTATTTGCCACATTGATCCTTCTTACCGGAATGATCTGGGCAAAGCCTATCTGGGGCGTTTGGTGGACATGGGACGCCAGGCTTACAAGTTCACTTGTAATGTGGCTGATCTATCTTGCTTACTTTATAATCAGATCATATATCTCTGAAGAAGAGAAAAAATACAGATTCGGTTCAATCATCGGCATTGTCGGTTTCATTGATATTCCCATCGTCGCCCTTAGCATCCAGCTGGCACCTACCACCCATCCAAAAGCAATGATCTTCAACGACGGCCTTCATGGAACGATGCTGCTTACACTACTCCTTTCAATTGCCGCTATGTTTGCAGTCTATTTCCTTTTCATGTTCCTCTACTACGATCTGCGAACAGATGAATATGAAATTGCAAGAATGAAGAAAAGACTCTTAAAGGAGAATGACTAATGGATAATTTAGGATATTTATTCGCTGCTTACACAATTATCTGGATCGGTTTATGTGTTCTTGTTTTTGATATAATGCGAAAACAGAAGAAAAACCGACAGGAAATCGAAACCCTCAAAGACAAAATTGAAAAATAGTAAATAACTAAGAACAGATCAAAAAGGCGAACTGCAGTTCGCCTTTTTTGTTAATTGTAATATCTGAAAGATTTAAGATACTTTTTCCTGTAATACAAACCAAACAAAGCCCCTGCCACAGCACCGCCGAGATGTGCCTGCCAGGCAATATTGGACATCAGAAAAGAAATCAGTATACCGCCACCCAGCAATGCGACCCATAACGGCATCTGGACAGGAATCGGGAATACCATGACCTTCATCTTAGGCTGCAGTACCGCCAGAGCCGCACCTACGGCAAAGATAGCACCGCTGGCACCGAGAGCAATGCTGTAGTGAGGAGCAAGCAAAGCAAAGAAAATGCCGCCTGCAATACCGCCTATGAAATAAATGAGAAGGAATTTCTTTTCATCAAGTAACCTGCATATTGCCGTTCCGAAAAAATAAAGAGTATACATATTGCCCAGAATATGAAAAAACTCCGTATGCAGGAACATACTGGTAATAAACTGCCATGGATGAGTAAATGATGCACGGCTGACACACAGATCATAAATGATATTGTCAGGAACAAACTGTGCGCATATAAAGATAAATAAGTTTATTGCAATAATGACGATGACACTTGTCATACGAAATTGACCTCATCTATTTTTATATGATTTTAGCAGTAGGAATACATTAATAAAACAATAAGTTATCAGGCTTTAGTAAAAAGCACATCAATGTCAGTACAGAAATTAAGGAAAGTATCCGGAAGAGATCCATACTCTTCATTATTGCATTTAAGGTTATGTCCGCTGTCGCAGCTGACCTGGAGACTGTATTTTATCAAAGACTTCTGAGCTGATTCGGCCAGAGGTTCATCTGTCCATAAGTTCGCCCTGTTATCGCGGATAATACGTTCAATACTGGTTACGATTTCAGGGTCTACTTCTTTCTTTATTAATTCATTCTTCTCTTTGGAAACCTTCGATATTTTAATAGCAGCCATATCATCGCGGGTCAGATCACATGCATAACTGATGACTAAACTGTTGATTTTGTATTTAAACAAGAAGCTGTTAATAAAACAAGTTGACATTGGAAATCAATCCTTCTTTCTTTTTGCAGTTCTTTATTCAAATCTATATAATCATAAAGTGCTTTTTGGGGTTGTAGCTCAGTTGGTAGAGCATCGCGTTCGCATCGCGGGGGTCAGGGGTTCGAATCCCCTCAGCTCCATTTTTACCCAAAAAATCAATAGAATTATTATACCCGTTTCATCATCAAAATAGAAATAATTTTTACATTTACCCATACTTGTTCACTATTCATTCCATTTATTGACTGCACCCATTTTCAGGCACCGGTTGTTATATATGCTTTGCATAATATCTGTATTAGTAAAAAAAGAATTGTGCTACTATTTAACCAACATTCGAACATCGGAGAAATAATACCGTGCTGAAAATCGAACATCTTACAAAAAGCTATGGTGAAAAAAAGGCAGTTGACGACCTGTCACTGCATATCAATCAGGGAGAAATATATGGTTTTATCGGCCACAATGGTGCAGGTAAAACAACAACACTCAAATGCATTGCAGGTATCCAGCCTTTTGATCAGGGCGATATTTTTATTAACGGACATTCAATTAAAACAGACCCGACTGAATGTAAAAGATCACTTGCATATATTCCTGACAATCCGGATCTGTATGATTTTATGACCGGTATACAATTTCTTAATTTTGTAGCAGATATCTTTCAGGTATCAGTAACAGACCGTAAGGATAGAATAAAGAAATACGCTGATGTTTTTTCTCTTACAGATGATCTGAATCAATCCGTGGCCTCTTACTCCCATGGTATGAAACAGAAACTCGCAATCATTTCCGCACTCATTCATAATCCTGTAGTTATAGTTATGGATGAACCTTTTGTCGGGCTGGATCCCAAAGCCGCTCATTCCCTGAAACTTATCATGAGGGAGATATGTGACAACGGAGGTGCTATTTTCTTCTCCACGCATGTTCTTGAAGTAGCTGAAAAGTTATGCGACAAGATCTCGATTATTAAACAAGGGAAACTGATCAAATACGGAACCATGGAAGAAGTTAAAGGAGACACCTCCCTCGAAGACGTATTCCTTGAATTGGAGAGCTGAATTGTTTAAAGCCTTACTTAAAAAGCAGCTGATAGAATTAAGTTCGTTCATTATTCTGGACAGAAAAACCGGAAAGAAAAGAACCACCGGTAAATCTGTCATGTACATTTTGCTCTATCTGGTTCTGTTCTTCACCATCGGATTTACATTTTACGGGATGGGTGCAACTTTAGCTGAGGTTGCAGTCAGTTTTGATCTTGACTGGTTCTACTTTGCATTTGCAGGAATAATAACCCTCATGCTCGGTGTTTTCGGAGATGTTTTTAACACCTACAGTACAGTATACAGACCCAAAGACAACGATTTACTTCTGTCCATGCCAATCAAACCTTCAATGATTCTGACAGTCAGAATGTTCAGTGTATATTTAATCGGACTTCTGTATGAAGCAGCAGTAATGATTCCCATGTCAATTGCTTACTGGATGAACGCTGAAATAACTCCATTAAGGATCATTCTTCCGATACTGTTTCTGTTTATTCTTAATTTCCTTGTTATTTCAATAACATGTGTTCTCGGATGGATAGTTGCCATTGTTGCAAACAAACTGAAAAACAAGGCCATCGTTACTTCTGTAATGACCGTCGGGTTCATAGCCATAATCTACTTTTTGTCATTCCAGATGCAGAATCTCGCTTATACACTTTCAGAAAACATTCAGGGCATCAGTTCGAGCATACAGACCAGCGTCTATCCCCTGTATGTCATGGGTAAAGGCGTAAGCGGAGATATTCCATTCTTCCTTCTCTTTACTTTGTTCTGTGTTTTAATTGCTGCAATAACACTGTATGTAATGTCACGTTCGTTCATTAAACTGGCGACAACTTCCCACAGTGAAAAGAAAAACAAGTATAAGGAACAGACAACAAAACAGAACAGCATTCAGAATGCCCTTGTTAAAAAAGAACTGCTGAAGTTCAGATCCAGTTCCGCATATCTTCTTAACAGCGGTCTCAGTCTTTTTATTCTTCCTGTGCTCGGGATTGTTGCCGTTGTAATGAAAAGTACAATCAATACAACATTGGGACAGGCATATGCAGAACTGCCTGCGCTTCAGAATGCAATGCCGGTTATTATTACTGCCGCTGTTTGTTTGACAGCAGGAATGGACACAATCGCCGCCCCTTCAGTATCACTTGAGGGCAAAAATCTCTGGATATTGAAATCAATGCCGATCCCCACATATGAAATCCTTCTTGCGAAACAGCAACCTCATGTGATCCTCAATTCCATTGCATCAGCAGTTGCAAGCATTCTGCTTGGAATAGCATTTAATTTTGATTTACCCATCATTATTTTCATGATTGTATGCACATCAGTATTCAATATGGTGACAGCTAAAATATGTATATTATTGGGACTGAAATTCGCAATCCTGTCATGGACAATGGAAGCAATAGCAATCAAACAGAATATCGGAACAATGCTCGCACTGTTTGCAGCTCTTGTTTTAACACTGATAATCGGCGGCGCTTATTTCGCAGTCATGAATAAGCTGACAGTCAATATCTATCTGATCATAGTGATCGCCGTTCTTGTTCTTGCTGCCAGATTGCTGGACAGAGTTATCAAAACAAAAGGTGTTGCATTATTCAACGCTCTGTAAACGAAATTTGTCACAGTACAAGTAATATAATTTTCTAAGATATGAAACTATCCAAGTCAAAATACTGTGAAATCTGGCAATGTCCCAAAATTGCCTGGATGAAAAAATACCGTGCTGAAGAAGAAGTCATAGATGACAGCGCCAGGCAGCGCATGGAAAGCGGTCGTATCGTCGGTGAATATGCCAGGCATCTTTTCGGAGAGAACTTCATCGATGTCACCGTAACCGACACTGACGGCCAGTCACTTAATCTTCCTGCCATGGTCACAAATACCAGAGAAGCCATGGAAAGCGGTGCTGAAACGATTTGTGAAGCGGCTTTTGCGTATAACAACATGTACTGTGCCGTTGATATTCTCAGAAAAGAAAACGGCGGATATGTGATCTATGAAGTGAAGAGCGCCACCGAAGAAAATCCGATATATTATGCAGATGTGGCATATCAGAAATATGTTCTTGGACACTGCGGGGTGAATGTCACCGGATCTCATCTCGTGTATCTGAATAATGAATATGTCTTTGACGGAACACTCAGGCTTAATGAATTATTTTGCATTTCCGATGATCTGGATACTACAGAAGAGGAATCAAAAATTGAGGATGTGATAGCTTCTGCTGAAGAAATAATAGACACAGACAGTGAGCCTGATATAGATCTGAATATTGGCTGCAAGAAGCCATACGATTGTTCTTTCTTTGCATACTGTTCAAGAAATCTTCCCAAGCCAAGCGTATTCAACCTTTACAGGCAATCATTCTCCAAAAAGCTTGATTACTATTATCAGAATAAAATATCCTACTTCGATCTTGTAAATGAACCGACCATTAAAAGCAAAATCAACAGGATGCAGATCGATCATATAATCAACAAAACAGAAATAACCATAAACAAAAAGGAAATATCTAAATTCCTTGAGCAAATGACTTTTCCTCTGTACTTTGTTGATTTTGAGACGATGCAGCCGGTTATTCCTGAATTTATCGGTACAAAGCCATATGCACAGATTCCATTCCAGTACTCTTTGCACATATGCACAGATTATGACGAAAGCCATATGATACACAGGGAATTCCTTGCTGAATCAGGAACAGACCCCAGACGTGCATTTGCAGAAAGCATATGCAGAGATATACCGATGGATGTTAATTCAGTGGTATATAACAAAGCTTTTGAGCAGACCAGGCTGAAAGAACTGGCTGAAACATTTCCTGATCTCAGCGAACATCTGATTAATATCGGTGATCATATCATCGATCTTCTTGTTCCGTTCAGTCAGGGAAATCTGTATACAACTGAAATGGGTGGATCATTCTCAATCAAGAGTGTTCTTCCTGCCCTGTATCCTGACGATCCGAAGCTGAACTATCATAATCTTGATGGCGTGCATAACGGAACAGAGGCAATGACAGTTTTCCCGAAGATATGCTCAATGTCTCCTGAAGAACAGGCTAAAACACGGCATAATCTTCTCAAATACTGCGAACTTGATACCTACGCAATGGTTAAAGTATGGCAGTATCTTTTAAAGTCAGTCAGATAACGATTTATTTTTTTGTCTGCGGTTCAGGTTACTTTTTCCTGCAGGATGCGACCATGAGATCAGGCAATGTTTTTTATCATTGCCAATAAGATCTTTTCGTCCTGATTTGATCAGCGCTTCCCTGACGAGATCATAATTATCCGGATCTCTGTACTGAATCAATGCACGCTGCATTGCTTTTTCATGATATGTGGCTGGAATATAAACCTTTTTCATAGTTCTGGGATCAAGACCTGTATAGTACATACAGGTTGATATTGTTGAAGGCGTGGGATAAAAATCCTGCACTTGTTCAGGCATATATCCCATATCCCTTACGCTTTCAGCCAGTGCAATTGCATCGTTAAGGGTTGAACCAGGATGTGATGAAATAAGATATGGGACTATATACTGTTTCAAATGAAGAGATTCATTGATGGTTTTGAATCTTTCGCAGAATTCATCATAAACTTTTTTACCGGGCTTACCCATAAGCTGCAGAACATTATCAGAAATGTGTTCGGGAGCTACTCTGAGCTGTCCGCTGATATGATATCTGCATAGCTCTCTGAAAAATGTTTCGTCTTTGTCAGCAATCAGATAATCAAACCTTAATCCTGATCTTACAAATACTTTTTTAACTCCGGGAAGAGATCTTAACTCTCTTAACAGTTTCAAATAATCGCTGTGATCGACCACAAGATTCTTGCACATATGCGGGTACAGACACTGCTTATCGGAACACACCCCGTGTGTGATCTGTTTATCACAAGCAGGTCTTCTGAATTCAGCTGTCGGACCGCCGACATCATGTATATAACCTTTGAAGTCATTGTCTTCTGTAAGTATCCTTGCTTCTCTGATCAGGGACTCATGGCTTCTTGCCTGCACTACCCGTCCCTCATGGAAAGCAAGAGAACAAAAACTGCACCCTCCGTAACAACCACGGTTACTGGTAAGTGAAAACTTTATTTCCTGTATGGCAGGTACTCCGCCAAGTTTTTCATAGGAAGGATGATAATTCCGCATATAAGGAAGTTCATATATTTCATCCATTTCCTCCATAGTAAGCGGTGCGGCAGGAGGGTTCTGGACGATATATCTTTTTTCACCGTATTTCTCAGTAAGGACCTTTGCTGTAATTGAATCCGTATTAAGATACTGGATATTGAAACTGACGGCATATTCTTTCTTATCAGCCATCATTGCATCGAAATCAGGAAGTTCGACATGTGGAAGTTCAATGGAACCGATTTCCCTTGTCTTATAGACAGTACCTCTCACAAAGGTTATATCAGAAACAGCAAGGCCTTTATTCAGTGAATCTGCAATTTCGATTATTGCATGTTCCCCCATGCCATAAACCAGAATATCCGCTCCTGAATCCATCAGAATCGATCGTTTAAGTTTATCTGACCAGTAATCATAATGAGCAAGTCTTCTCAGACTTGCCTCTATTCCGCCAATGATAACCGGAACATCGTTGAATTTCTTCTTGAGCATATTGCAGTAAACAAGCGTTGCTCTGTCAGGACGTTTTCCGATTATTCCTCCCGGAGTATATGCATCTGAATGACGTCTCTTTTTGTTTACCGTGTAGTGATTGACCATGGAGTCCATATTGCCTGCAGATACAAGAAAACCCAGTCTGGGTCTTCCCAGCACAGCAATACTGTCTTCATCGTGCCAGTCAGGCTGCGGAATGATACCTACCCTGTAGCCTCTGGATTCCAGAAGTCTGGAAATAATTGCCATACCAAAAGAAGAATGGTCAACATATGCATCTCCTGAAACGAAGATGAAATCAGCCTGATCCCAGCCCCGTTTTTCCATATCTTTTTTTGTTATCGGCAAAAAATCATTCATATCCATTAGATTTTACTATACTTGGTTTTGATTTTTTAACCTTATTCCACATGCAAAACAACAATGTAGTACAATATTAAAACTGTCTGTCATGAAATGTGAGACATTTGGGACAGACAATGATAGAGAGAATGGAGTCCAGTCCTATGAGAATGTCTAAATTATTTGGCAAGCGGCTTAAGGAAATCCCTGCAGATGCAGAAGTCGCCAGCCATCAGTTAATGATCCGCGGAGGATATATCACCCAGTTGGCAGCAGGTATTTATTCATATCTCCCGCTGGCCTGGAAAACCCTTAATAAGATCGAAAGAATTATCCGACAGGAAATGGATGCTGCTGAAGGTCAGGAGCTTCATCTTCCTGCACTTCAGCCTGTTGAACTCTGGCAGCAGTCAGGACGAGAAGCACCTTTCGGAGACAATCTGTTTCATCTTACAGACCGTAAGAACCATGTTATGGTTCTTGCCCCTACTCATGAGGAAGCGATCGCATCACTGGTTGCCCAGCATGTACGAAGTTACCGTGACCTGCCCTTAAGACTTTACCAGATCCAGACAAAATTCAGAGATGAACCCAGACCCAGAGCAGGACTTATCCGTGTCCGAGAATTTGCCATGAAGGATCTTTATTCATTTGATAACTCAGAAGAAGGTCTTGATGCCGCATATTTAGATATGGTCAAGGCGTATAAGAAAATATATTCCAGATGCGGTCTTTCAACTATTCTGATCGATGCTGACAGCGGTGCCATCGGCGGCAAAGATTCACAGGAATTCATGGCAATAACTGATATCGGTGAAGATGAAATCCTCATTTGTTCGTCCTGCTACTATTCTGCAAACGTTGAAAAGGCCGTTTGCATCAAAGAACGTGCAGAAGAGACTCCCATACTCGAGATGGAAGAAGTCGAAACACCCGGAATGAAGACTATCGAGGAAGTCTGTCAGTTCCTTGGAACAGATCCCAAGAATTCATACAAAGCTGTATTTTATATGGCTGATAACAAATTCATATTTGTAATCATCAGAGGCGATCTTGAAGTCAACGAAACAAAGCTTCAGAAAGTCTTAAAATGCAATAATCTCAGAATGGCAACCAACGAAGAGATAGCCGCCATGGGAATCGTTCCCGGATATGCCTCCCCGGTCGGCGATGTATATCATAACCATGTAGCTCTCGGTATCACCATCGTTGCCGATGATTCCGTTGATATGGGCACCAACTTTGTTGCCGGTGCAAACAAAGAGGGATATCACCTGAAGAACGTCAACTACAGACGTGATTTCACTGCTGATATCATGGCAGACATCGCAAATGTCAGAGCCGGTGACAGATGTCCGAAATGCAACGGCACATTCATGACACAGCACGGCATGGAAGTCGGTCATGTATTCAAACTTGGCACAAAGATATCAAGTTCAATGAATGCAAACTTCACCGATAAAGATGGCGGAACTCACCCAATCTATATGGGTTGTTACGGTATCGGTGTCGGCAGACTCATGGCAGCAATAGTCGAACAGAACCATGACGACAAAGGCATTGTCTGGCCAATGTCGGTTTCTCCATACCAGGTTCATCTGGTACTGGTCAACAAAGACGGAGGAGAAACAGAGGAAACTGCAGACAAACTGTATGAGACTCTGACAAACGCAGGCATTGAAGTCCTTTATGATGACAGAAATGAAACTGCCGGAATCAAGTTCAATGATGCAGATCTGATCGGTATTCCTCTCAGACTGACAGTAAGCCAGCGATCACTGCAAAACGGTGGTATAGAATTCAAGGCTCGCAAATCAGATACAAAGGAAATCATTGCTGTAGACAATGCAGTCAATTTCATTCAGGACAAAATAAACGGTTAGTTAATCTTTTTTTGAACTGATTTTTTCTATATTGGCTGAAAGTACTTTCAGCCAATATTTTTATAAGCTATTCTCTTTAATAGAACAGGAGTTTATGAAAATGGCAGTAAAAAAAACATCAAAGGAACACAAGGCAGGCAAATATCCTGTCAAGTGGGATCTGACTGATATCTATAAGGATGAAAATGCCTGGAACAAAGATTACGACCGGGCAATTGAAATAATTAATACTTTTGATCAGTTCAAAGGAAAGCTCAACAATGTCAGAAGCATTAACGCTTTAATAAAAGCAGTAGATGACGGAGAGTTCTCAATAATACTGAACAAACTGTTTATATATGCAGAACTTGGAAGCAGCCTGGACCCGTCAGAGAAACTGTATTTGAATATGATAGCCAAACTGAACAGGCTTCAGGTACTTGCCAGGACTCATACTGCATTCATTGACGCCGAATTGTTCGCAAATTCCCAGGAAAAGAGAGTTAAGTTTTTTAACAGCCCGTCTCTGAAGAAATATGCTTATTCCTTCAGACGATTCACTGATCCTGAAACAGTAATATACAGTGAGGAAACGAATACTGCTCTTGCGAAAGTCAGATCAGTATTCGGACAGTCGGATCAGATCTACTCCATCCTTCTTGATGCAGATACAGTTAAACCTACCATAAAAATGCCTGACGGATCGGAAAAAACGCTCAATGATTCTCTGTTTGATGAGATCAAGTATGGCGACTATAAGCGAAGCTTCAAGATAAAAGCAGAGAATTTATATTATTCATCCACAAAACAGAGCATTCATACTTTTACGGCACTGTTGAACTCAAAATTGCTTGAATATTTTGCAGAAGCTCAGCTCGAAAAGAAAGAGAGTACTCTTGCATTAGCACTTAAATCTAATGATATCGAGAAGGAAATATTCGATAAGATCATAGAGACCGCCAGGAAGATGCTGCCCGATTTTCACAGATTCTGTGAGATACATAAGAAAGGTCTCAAGATAGACAAGCAGTATTATTTTGATGTTTCCGGATATGTCTCCAAATACAATGCGAAAATATCCTATGATGATGCGGTTGATGAGATCAAGAAGGCCTTGGCCGTAATGGGGGATGACTATATCAAAGTATTCAGTGAAATAATAGAAAGTCCCCATGTCGATGTTTACTCAGATAAGAAAAAGCGTGAAGGCGGATTTATGACTTCCTGCAGCAATCCTGATATCCTTCCGTACATTCTGCTTAATTATTCAGGCTATGCTAAAGAAGCCAGCACTGTAGCCCACGAAATGGGTCATGCCGTTTACGGATACCTTTCGGAGCATAATCCCTCAAACAACATGACCAATAACAATCCTTCAATCTTTACTCATGAAATCGCCTCAACCAACAATGAGTTCCTTTATTACAGCTATATGATGCAGCACGCTGCCACCAAGGATGAGAAGCTGTTTTATCTTGAGAATATACTGACACTCATCAATGGAACAGTCATTAGACAGATCATGTACACAGAATTTGAACAATACATTTACGGAATAGTTGAATCAGGCAATGCACTGGATGCAGACAATCTCTGTGATAAATGGATGGAACTGAACAAGGAATACTACGGCAGCAGTGTAACATTCAGTGAAAACATGCGTTACAGATGGGCGGCAATACCTCATTTCTACTATGGATACTACGTTTACAAATATGCAACTTCAGCTACCTACTCTGCAATAATCTCCCGTCATATCCTGAGCGGTGATAAGAAAGTTACTGACAATTATAAGAAAATGCTTACAAAAGGCAGCTCAGAAAAGCCTTCAGAACTTCTTAAAGAAGTAGGAATAAACGTATTAGACGCAAAGCCATACAAGGATATGGTTAGATATTACAAGGATTTAGTCGATACATATGCCGAGTTGATTGGTTAGTGAGGGACATTATGGATTACGCAATAATCAATGCCAAGATACTTAACGGACACATCGATATGGAACCGGTGACCGGAAAAGCGGTCATTGTTGAATCAGGTTTCATCAAGGACATCATTGATGAAAATGATGTTCCTTCAGATTTCAAGGCATTCAATATGAGCGGTTGCTATTTGCTGCCCGGGCTGACAAATCTCAGTGCCACTTACCCTGCTCAGAAAAGTTCATACAAAAAGGAAAAGGCATTAGCAAAATTATTGCTTGGTAAAAAATATAATGACAGCCTTGTTGAAAGTCTTGCAATGCAGGAAATGCTTACCGGTGTTACCACAATAAGAACAACTGCATCTACGAATGAAGCAACGGTAACTCTGAGAAATACTCTTGATAACAGTATATACAAAGGTCCCCGTATTATATTATCCGATTGCACAATCGATCCGGATGAAATAAGTGATATAGAGAAGATTTCAGATTATCTGGCAGAAAACAATTACAAAGGTATCAGACTGATAATAAAGGAATCCTCTTCTCCTGAAAAAATCAGAAACATATGCAACAAAGCGCATGAGATGAACTGTAAGGTTGCTGCCGTTGCAGAGAGTTCAAAAGCATTGGATTCAGCGTTATCAAACTGTGTTGATACAGTAGAAAGTGATGTCGAACTCAAAGCAGAAGCAATTGAAATGATGAAAAAGAACGGAATTGCGTATGTAACTTCTTTTTCACCTTCATTTATCGCATCGAATATTGATCAATCATTCACAAAACTCAGTGCCAATGAAATACAAAACAATAAAGAAAAGCTCGAAATAATTAAGAAGAATACCCTTTTATGTATCGAAAACGGAATTGATGTGGGAATAGGATCGGATACAAATGACAAGCTTGTAGCCAACTACAACTTCTGGAGAGAGCTGTCTTATTTTGAAAACAGCTGCAAGATCCCTGCATCCTTTGCCCTTCATACAGCAACAGAAGTCAACGCAAAAATCGCAGGTGTCGGGGATATAACAGGCACAATAGATGTTGGCAAGAGTGCTGATATGATCATTGTCAGATATAATCCGCTTGAAAACATCAGCGCAATAAAGGAACCTTTCTTCGTGATACTTGGCGGAGAAGTAAACAGCCGACCTAAGATCAAAAAGGATAAATACCTCGAATATGCCTTGAATACTATTGCCGTATAAAAATATTGATAACGCTATTGTATATGCCATTACTTTGACATAAACTAATACCAACCTTATAATTCATTAATTGTGTAAATGGATTTCATTTCACTTGCCGAAGTGGCGGAATGGCAGACGCGCTACGTTCAGGTCGTAGTATCGAAAGGTGTGAGAGTTCAAATCTCTCCTTCGGCACCACTTTCTTTTTTGTGTTGTGTGCGCTTGTAGCTCAGTTGGATAGAGCGCATCCCTGCGGAGGATGAGGTCGTGGGTTCGAGCCCCACCAAGCGCGCCATTAAAAAAATTCTTTCTTCTATATTTCTTCGGTTTTATTCTTTTTTTTCAAATATAAGCACTTGTCTTATTATCTATTTTTATTAAGTTGATTAAATATTTTTATATGTTAAACATATATCAGACGTTGACAACGGTATTTTCATATTTAATAATGCTAATGTAAACAATAGTCGATGAGTCACACCCCAGGCTTATCAACTATATGTTTGCTGAGAACCAGTGGGGAGCCCTTTGCAAGCTTTTTAATGCAAAGACAATGTCTAGGCTATATAATAAAAGAAGTGTAGAGGGTCCTCACCTTTTATTATGAACAGCAAGTTCCCTAAAGAGATACCAATATTGATCAAAGGCGCAGGTGAAATGGCCAGCGCTATCGCGGTTCATCTCTACAAGGCCGGATATATTCATATTTGTATGACTGAGCTGCATCGTCCGCTCGCAATCAGCAGACAGGCCTGTTTCAGTGAAGCACTGTTCAAACCTGTAAAGACCGTAAATGGAGTCAGAGCAAGATCGGTCAGCCAATCCCGTCCGATCATTTCATCAACATGGATCAGCGGTTATATCGCAATTGTGGAAGATCCGACTGCCGATATAATTGATCAGATCGCACCTGAAATTATCATAGATGCACGAAATCTTAAAAGCGTTGACGACACAAGTATCAACGATGCCGCCCTTGTGATCGGCTGTGGAGATGCATTCAAAGAAGGAATCCACTGCCACCACAGGATCGCACCCGCCGAGAAGACATCTTCAATAGATAAATCCTCCACAGACAGTGTTACAAAAATGAAAGATAAAGTTCTTCTCTGGGCAGAAAAAGACGGCACTTTCAATTCATTAAAAAAGATCGGCGATACAGTAAAGAAAAATGAAGCGATTGCTCTGATAGATGATACAGAGATTCATTCCCCTATCAAAGGAATAATCAACAGTATTCTGAGAAACAAAACATCAGTTACAAAAGGCACAAGAGTTGCTGAACTGATTAAAAATGAAACCAACAGTTCGTATACAATCCGCCCCAGATGGATCCCGGTTACGGAAGACGTACTTAAAACTGTTGAAGACTTTATACTAAACAGATAGTTATTGCTATTCGGCTTTACAAAAAACATTCGTTCAATATAGAATTAACCGTTTTTACGGGCGGTTAGCTCAGTTGGTTAGAGCACCTGCTTTACACGCAGGGGGTCATAGGTTCGAGTCCTATACCGCCCACCATTTTTTCAAACTTTCTTTTTCCCTTCTCTGCAATGTTTCTTCCTTTGTTGGTTTCTTATTGGAATTAACCGTTTGATTGGTATTGAAAATAGGTAGCAATAATAAGATAATGTTATGGAAACGATTAATGTTTCTAATGAATTGGAGGTGATATAGGTTTGGATTTTGAAAATTCCCCATTAAAGGTCAGAGATGGGAACGATATCCTCACTATCAGTTACGATGATGTCGTGAAGTATCACGGACATTCGATGATCGGAGGAGTCGCTCTTGCATATAAGATCATGCTTTGGGGTTTTCCAAAGCTTACTGATGAGATTCCCGAAAGAGGATACTTTTCGTTTCTGAGCGGTATCGGTCTGGGCGGACAGGTCGTCATTGACGCAACTGAGATGGTAA
>JAEEGF010965314.1_pt1 | contig 42779 bp, 84 predicted proteins | sample 9134171 | NCBI WGS metagenome assembly JAEEGF01 (sample SAMN16246542, study PRJNA631951) | gut metagenome | biome: gut microbiome; feature: rumen; material: AP-attached | host: Bos | place: Iran: Karaj | collected 2018-10 | reverse complement strand
ATACGTGGGATTGTGGAGGCTGTCTTGAAGGAGATGGCTTCTGAGGAGGCTGAGAGGTCCGCTGAGGCGGAGTTGAGGCATTTCTGTGACAGGGTACTGTTGCGCAGATTTGGCACGGTGACTGTAAGGAAAGTCCTGTCCAAGGTTGCAGGGGAATATTCTGGCCCAAAGTACAGGAACCCGATTGGTCTGGATTTATAATAAGGAGTTAAATTAATTGAGTATATTATGAAGGTAATGTTAAGCGAAAGCCAGTTGAGAGGCGTTATCCGTGAGTGTATCATGGATGAACTGGGAAGGAAGGGTCTCCTGAGGGAGGGTTATGACTGTTTCTTTGGCTCGTTCTGTTGGGAGGATGTTGAGGATTATCTTGGAAAGAACGGCATTTTCATGTATGATGAGGAAGGGAATGACACCAAGGACTGGAAGATGATTGAGCAGTATATGCACAAGTATTTTGAATATGACATCCGTTTTGATGCTGTATATGAGCCTGACGAGTGGCACAGCGAGGTTGCGGCATATGAACCTGGCGGATATTCTGTCGGAAAGATGGAGGAGGATGATGGTCTGAAGAAGGACATGATGAGAATTCCAGATGCTGAACTGAGGGAGAAGTTGCTTGGTTGTTATGATGGTCTCATCGAGATTGCTAAAGAGAAGGCTGGGGACGTTTATTAGGATTATATATCAGTGAATGACAGAAAACGAGAATGGCTACCTTTTTACGGGTAGCCATCTTTTTTTCATTAAGTCTTATCCTGCTTGTCTTCTGGCGGGTTATTATCCTGGTTGGAATATTTACCGTAACCATAGGCCTTGTCCAGTCTTCCGCAACCCTGAAGGAGGAAGAATATCGCCACGATGAACAGGGCGACATTCACGAAGGATGTGGAGAATGTCACTGTGACGGCCATGTAGAAGCACCCTGCAGCGAGCAGGAACATAGCAAGAGTAATTAATTTAGATAAAATATTAAGCATATAGTTAAAGTTATTAGTCAATATAAATAGTTTGAGATTGGGGAAAGATTTTATAAAATTTGGCACCTATTCTTTTTTTTGCCCAGTAATAGTATTACGCAATATCACTTTGCGTAGTTAATAGTTTAATTTACTGACAGTTATAAGACTACGCAAAATGGTTGCGTGATTAACTCATTGGCTAATAATGTCTTATTTGGCTAACAATTTAATAGTTAAACAGTATTACGCAAAGACATTGCGTAGTATAGTGCGTGTCGGAGACTATATTATTCATTGGTCGAGACGTGTTGGCGAAAACATAATCCATTGGTCCCATTGACCCCTGACGCCTGTTTCCTCAGGCTTCCCCCTGTACTGCAGGTGGGCTATTTAAAATTTACTGGCCACGCTAAGTCATATTTCAAATTTTAAGTGGCGGGGGACAAACCCTTCCGCTGGTTAGCAATATAAGTTATCTGGGGACGGTGCCCCTCACTGCAATATTACAAAAAGTTTTAATTTTTTCCAAATTTAATACTATTTATTTTTCAGAATAACAGATAATTAAGTAACCGCTATATGGAAATAAAAAAGATGATGAGAAACCACTATTTCGTAGCATTCTTCTCAACATTGGCTGTGGCAATGGGATTGCTTATCGCTAGTTTCCTCTTACCGCCACAGGGGAAGATTGACCCTTCCGCATTGAAGGCCTCCGCAGAACTGTTCATGTGGCCAACCCTCGCATTTGGGGCAAAGGCTGTATATGAATGCCGCAGGTGTAAAGAGAAGGAGGAGACCCAGGAGAAGAAAAATTAGTACGCAATTGCGGACAATAGGTAATAAAAAAGGGCACAGTAAGGAATACTGCGCCCATTCTTGTTTAACAATAATAATATTTAGAGTATGAGATTTTCTTTTCGTCAGAACAGATAACTCTCCAGTTCCTCTGCCTTCCTCAGATACCACTGTTCCTTCTGGATATCCTTCTCTGCCGTCTCTCCTGGCTTGGTACCAGCCCTCATCCTGTACTTGAAAGCATTTAACTTGCAGAAAGAAATCGTCTCGTGGGCTCCAAAGAGTTTCACCATCATATCTATCACCTCCATATCATAGTTATTATAATGCTTAGGGTGATTGACATATTCATAATCGGTTACCGTCTCCTTGCTGTAAGGGCTCTTCTGTGTCATTTCCACCACATCTTTCAGGGTGTCATGGCAACTGTCATCCTTGGTCTTGAGTATTCCCAAGGTTTCGGCTGCCTTCTTGGAGTTACTTATCTGCTTCTTGAGGTCTTCCCAGTTCTCCCCAGGGACGATTTCATTGTCACCCATGGAGACCTCCTTGTTAACTGCCATTCTGGCTTCCCTGGCTTCCTTCGGCGCGTTGTGGTCTTCCTGGGATACCGCCTGTCTGCTGGCCTGCCTGTCTTCGGCCTTGTCCAGGAACGGTTTCTCTATTGGTCCCAGGGCTCTCTTCGGCGCCTTATCCTCCTTGCGAGTTAACGCTGTAAGGAAATCTTCGCGATACTTGTCGTAGTTTACACAACCGCATTTACTGTCATCACATGTGTTGTGAATAAGAGTCTTGTCTACTTTCTCTTCCAGGTTCTGAGTGTCGACCCCCTTGTCCTGGTTCTTTACATTGATATTAATTCTTCTCTTCATACGTATATAAGTGTTTAATTTATTAATATTATCTAGCAACGCTGACGCCCGCGGTCCTGAGTTTCTTAATGGCGCCTGCCACAATCTGTCTGATACGCTCGGCGCAGCAATCATACTTCATGCCTATGTCATCATTTGAGTAAGGATGGCTGTATCCAATCCCGAAGGACATGCACACGATATCTCTCTCTTTCTCTGAGAGGACTCCCAGGAGGGCCTGCACGGTAGACTGGGTCTCTTCATTAGCAGCGGTCTCCTCGTAGCCGTTCTCGCTAGCGGTCCTCTGTACGTACTCGTCGGTATCCTCAAGGTTCATGACGTCGTCGCCGTCTGCAACAGAGGCGCCAGTGGATACTATCAGGGCGCTCATCAGGTCACGCGGGTCCTTTATCTTTATACCGTACATCTCCTGACACAGGTCAGCAAGTTCGAATTCTGTGGCCTCTCTGCCATGGTCCTGGCGGAAACGCTCAGAGGCCTTTCTTATCTTAGGGATGTTGTTGTAGTTAACGTTGACCACTGTCGGCTGAACTCGGCATACGTAGAGATTTACACGCTGTCTCACATAATGAAGAGCGTAAGACATGAGCCTCAGGCCACGAGTTGGCTCGAACTTATCGATAGCCTCCATAACTCCCAGGGCTCCCTCGCTGAACAGGTCCAGGAAATTCTCCTCAGTAGCGAATGGCTTCACCAGGGAGACGATGAGTCTTGCATTCCCCATAACCAGACGGTCTCTGGCCGCGGTCTTCTCCTCGTCTGTGCTCTCAGGGTTTCTGTAGATATCGAACAGTCTCTCTTCCTCCTCAGGGGAGATGACGTCGATGTGATTAAGGTCCTTAAAAAGTAAATTAACTAAGTCTGTACGATTAATAATGTTTGTATTCATAATATTTTAAAATTTTTTAATAATCAAGTTTTGTATTAGTATATACTGTCGAGTATGAAAAATCTTTCATCTCATTCAGTATTTCTTACATGATATTTTACTATACAAATATCGTGCCAAACTCGACAAAAGACAATATTTTTTTCAATTATTTTTTACCTGTCAATTATCGATGACAGTAAATTATACTACAAATACCGTGCCAAAGTTACAAAACAAGTGAAGTTTTCTTAAAATTTTCTTGCTTGCTGGAAAGAAAAAAGGCCTGGACTAGCCCCAGGCCTTGATACAGAAAGCGGGACGATAAGGCCGTCCAGCCTGTTGTCGTATTAATAATAGTTTTGCTAAATAGACATTGCTGTACGCTTTCTTGATACAGAGAATAAATAATCGGGTTGCCCCGCAGGATTTTCAAAGAACAGGAAACGATGTTCTGTAATTCTGTAAATTATTTAGTTGTTAAATAAATTTGCTGTCCGTTTCCTTCACTGCAATAATACAAAATTTTTTTCTAATCCCAAAACATTTCAGGAACTTTTTTTCATCTCTTCTTCCAGCAAGTAATTTTTCCAGACGTTGATGAATATCTTTTCTGCCAGCCTTCTGGACCTCTTGTACTGGTAGTTGCTGAGGACACAGGTCATGTTGCTCTGGTGAAGGGTACAGGATAAGGGACGGTCTGGCTTCACCCAGATAACCAGGAAAATTCTTTTCAACTTCTGGTGCCCGATACACAGGCAATTGTTATCGAAGAACTGGAACTGGTTGAACTCCTCAGCATGACGCTCGACAATTCTCATCAGACGCCACTCCTCGTGGAAGAACAGGAACGCGACCAGCCCCTTATTCATCTTCAGGCACCAGCCAACCAGGTTTAGGACCAGCACCAGGAGGAGTATGAGTATAACTGTTCGCATTTATTTTTTTTGGTATTAGTTAATTGTGGCCCTGACAGGATTTGAACCTGCACGGACATTACTGTCCAAGGGATTTTCTTACCACTATAGTTTTCACTACCAACTTCATTCAATAAAACCATATAGGCGAATAGTCTCTTTAATTTATTGAGAACTTTGTTTGCGGTCTGGACTCTATCTTAACCATATTGAAATCTTGCAAGTTAGAAAGGCTACTTATCGGTCTACCGTTTGCTTTATGTGCAAATCTTTATATTGCCTTTCTAATTTCAACTTAGGTCCCTCCTGTATAGTCTCTACACACTGTCTCTCAGTACCAACTCTAAACCCCAAGACCTAATGCAAGGGGTAAGGACTGATAACATTGGCTCGGTATTAGCATATTCATTACCACCTGTACCGCTGGATTTTGAACTTAGCCTTCACCGAATTAGGGAGGTTCTACATCTTTAATTTCTTAAAGTGCACTCATATTGTGTTTCAATGAACAAGTCCCTCATGTATACCAATTTCATCACAAGGCCGATTATAATTCCGCCATATGACCAATTGTAATTCCGCCATATGACCAATTTGTAGGACCGACGAGAATCGAACTCGTATTACCAGAATGAAAATCTGGTGGCCTAGCCGTTAGCCGACGGTCCCGTTATTCCTTTTATCCAATCCAACTCCACAGCGCAGGGAGGTACGCCAGGTACAGGTCCCAGATGGGCATGGTGCTGAGGATATAACTGTATAACTTAAACATAACTGTTTCTCTTTTTTTGAGGAAGGATAGGATTTCACTCCACACCTCCCTGATTGTTTAGTACGCAATTGCGGACAATACTACTTCTTCTCTGCCTCTACGGTATCCTCTCCAGGAATTTTATGACCGAAGAGATGGTAGAACTGGTCGATGAGACTGCTGATGGCAGCCCAATCATAAAGTCCGTTGGATGCGCCTCCTGCTACCAGACCGCATACTGCGCCGAAGACAATGTTTGCCCATGGTGCCGCGAAGACGGTAAGACCTCCAGTCAGTGCGAGGCATACGCCTGCGAGGACTGCGAGAATCCAGGAGATTGCATGTCTTGCCCAGCCCTTCTGTACGTTGAACGCACCAGTGACGGCTCCCGTCAGGATGGTGTTGCCAGCGATAAGGGATGGCACGACGATTGCAAGTTGATTCAATAATGCTGTTACTGTTGTTATAATCATGAGTTAAACAGTTTTAAACAATTATTTTTACAATAGTACAAATAAATATTTAGAAATCCAAAAAATCTTTCACTACGGAATAGGCTGCATAGATGGAGTAAATAAGACCCAGGCCGCTGAGGACTGTCAGCAACGTTGTCCTGGTTGTTATCATAATTATCACTAGGCAGGTGACCGCGGAGAGGAAACCTAGGGTTAACAAGATGGGACCTAATATATATTTCAGGAAACGCTGCATACTACCTTACCTCCGCCTTTACCTCACTGGCGATGGACCTCAGCCCAAAGTACTTAGTGAATTGGTTAAACATACTTATGAATTCCTCGTCAGCGTATTCCTTATTAATATCTATAGAAGCGAACTCCTCAGCGGAAAGCCACCTGGAAAAGGCCTTGCCAAATCTCAAGGCATTCTCTGACATTCGTGCATCCTCATATCCCATAAGAAAACCGAATTCGAAGATGTTCTTATCTCTATTACTCCAATCATTCACCGCCACGCGGATTACAAGACCGCCGTTATTATTGTCGCAATGACTGAACACAAGGTCCTCGGCACCCTCAGGGGTCATCATCTTGTGCACATCAGACTCTGAGATGTTCTTCTCCCAAATCTTTCTCACCTCATTGGTATCAACCTCGAAATTCTTCACGAAATTCTCGACGTTATAAGAATTTCCTTCGAAGTAATACTTGTTTGCCAAACTCATAAGAACGAGGTACATTCTTCTTCCGAGCCCCCACTGGTCGTGATAGACCTTAAGGGTATTTTTCTTGTTTACTTTGTCCTCGATGACAATTGCAATCTGTGTTCTCTGTCCCATAATCTTTTTTATCTTAGTTATACAAAATAATATACTACAAAAACCGTGCCAAACTATTTTTTTGCCAATAAATTCTTAAATTCCTCTTCGGTAACACCAAATTCCTTGAAAAGCAATGCCCTCTTTTCCCTATATTCTTCATCAGTCATCTTTTCTTCGGGTCCATAATCGGGGTTTTCATAGACGGTTTGGAGGCTACATAATTCCATATCAAGTTCCTCCATCTTCTCTCTCCTTTCTTCCTCCTCTTTTGTTTCAATCCACTCCTCAGCAATGCTATTTTCTCCAATCACACCATAGGTATAACCATTGTCATTGGAAAAAACAACTTTCATATCACTGTCATAGCCCCTCAGCAAATCAATCAACTCTCCAACACTAATACTTGCCTCGGCAGAATTTCTAATTGAATAGTCATCACGACTTGTATTAAGTTTTATTATCTGTATCATATTACTTTGTTTTTAATTGTTAGACATCTCAATTACTACAAAAACCGTGCCAAACTTTCTTTTACTGCTCTTCTGGCTCGAAAATTTCTATCAGGGATTCGTTTCCACTGCAAATCGTGATATCTTCTGAAGATATTACATAATCCTTCTTATCATCGTTGAAGAGGCATTCTGCTTTTCTTACCGCGGAGTTCTCATCTCTCGCTGAGATGTCATAGGTGATATAAACCATTGCCTGAACTGTTACCTTGTAATTCTTATCCATAATTTTTTCTTTTTTTAATTAGACAAAACTGTTACAGCAAAAACCGTGCCAGACTAATAACATTTTACAACTCTTTTCGGAGAAATTTTCCCTGGGAGTTTATCTTCTCTCTTAGCCCACTGCACTTCTGGACAGTCGGTAAAATCACATAAGAGCCAGTCAGTATATTCTCCATAGAGGTTCTGGTTCTTACCGTACCTGATTTCAGAAATTGTTGCCCTGACGAGTGGCTTATTGTCAACCCTCATTGAGATGGTGAAGCAAACGGTGTCCCCCACCCTGAGTTCGGTCCCAAACTTATCCGTGATTATTCTCTGTTCCATATTCTCTGAATTTAATTGCTAGACAAAACTGTTACTGCAAAAACCGTGCCAGGCTTATCTCAAATCAAAACAAATTTATATTATACTCGGTTTTCGCCAGTCAAATTCTTCATATAAATCAATAAGTTGTCTATCACTTAACTGAAACCATTCTCCGCCTATACGTTCATTCTTGTATTTCCTATGTAGGGTACTTTCAAACATAGAAGCATCGCTTTCGCTATTACATTTCAGTTCTTTCTTAAGACTAATCGTTGGGTTTCCAGTTTTAAATGACTTCCATCTGTTGTTGCTGTCTTTTGAATGACCAATCTTTATCTTGCCACCACTTTCCATAATATAAACATAGCAAGGTTTTGTATATTCTGCAAGTGCCTTTTCAATATTAACTTTTGTTACATAAAACAATGTGACACCGTTTAAGTTACCACCGTTTATTCTCATAAACTTTTTTCCGTCTTTCGCATCATCAGTCATAATATAACAAAGGTACCGATTTTCATCTTTTGACTTTTTGTCTTTTTCTCTATTGTTGATAACAGTCGTAATATCAGTTCTATAATAGACGGTATTTCCGTCGATAGTACAGATAATATAAAGCCATCCTCTTACCCCCCTTTTAATTATTCTCCAAATTTTTTCGTCTTTGACAATCTCGCTAAAGTTGCCATCAGGTTGGTTATTACTAGAGGTTGTAAGCACAATAACAAGTTCTCCGTTATCGCTTTCAAAATATTTTCTTTTTCCTTTTATTGGTGTAAGAGAAACATAATTCTCAATTTTCTTAATATTCTCCAAAACAGGATACGGAATTTTACCTCTCATATTTCAATACTATTTAAATTTAATAATCATTTACAAAATATCTTATAGCAAAAACCGTGCCAGACTTATCTCAGGTCGAAATAATTTTCTGCTACCCCTACGGCATCCTCATAGTTCGTTGCACTCTCGACAAACCATCCCTGGGAAGCCGCCTCCCAGTTCCAGTCATCATCCAAGCACACCACCACCTCATCCAGGTCAGGGGAGATAAATATAGTGTATTCATAAGGGGCATCGCAGTCCCCGTACTCACCATCGGTCATCGCATCGCTTATCGCATCCTCTATCTTGCTTACAAGCATTTGGTATTTTACCCATTCAATTGTTCTTGCCATAGTAGTGTCTCCTTTATAATTAAGTACGCAAGTGCGTCTATTACATATTAATCTTCATTGTCATAATCTTCCTCATCCTCGATGAAGATAATCTCGGCACCATTCAGGTACTCACCATCGGCAACATCCTTAACCTTACTTACAAGCACCTTATAGAAGCCATCACCAAATCCAGTTGAAGAAACCACACCCCAACCATCTACAACTCCACAATTTTCATCCTTTGTGGTAATCTCGCATACGCCATCGTACCAAATCTTGCTACTAGCATTGTCATCGTATTTATCCTTCAGGAAGAAACCAGCCTGTCCGCTATCCACGGCAATTCCGTTCAAATCATCTTCAAAGTTAATAACCTCATCATTATGCCTTACAATCTTGAGAGAAGCCACCCTATCTCCCCAAGCCCCCTCATCAGAGATAGTAGCATAGCAATCATATGTTCCACCAAGGAACTTACCCAACTCTGAATAGTTGGTTACATCATCAGTGATATCATAGCAAGGGTCAATAATCCTTACATCATTTACAAGGAGAGGGAACTGAATTGTTCCTACGAAGATAGTTCTTGTTTTTTTCATAATTTCTCAAATTTTAATTGTTAGACATAAAGATATACTACAAATATCGTGCCATATTTTAGTTTTTGCGAACTTTTTTATACATCCTGACGGTAATATCTTCATCTTCCTCCCAATCGGTGAGGTGGTAGCCCAAAGAATTAAGTGTGTTATCGCACAACCAACTGTCACCCTCATCGGCATCTTTCAGGTGTACCGCCACATCACTAAATCCAGACATAGGAAATACATCATCTTCCTCAACTGGAAGCACCGCCTTCAAAGCACTGTAAATTTTTTTAATCTCGTTCATAATCATCAATTATTAAAAGTTAATACGAAATAATATACTACAAAAACCGTGCCAAAGTGAAAAAAGAAGGGGAGTTTTTTTCACCTCCCCCTCAAAAAAACTACATATTACTTATTATCCCATTACATTTCAGGCAATCGGAAAATTCTCGCTCGGTCATCATCTCCACATCCTCAGCGAAGATATTGAATAAATCGCCTATCTGATGCAGACTGCCGTTATAATCCTCTTCAAAAACAAGGCATCCTTTCTCACCATCCTTAAATATAAATCCACCTCTTGTTACCATAATCTTACCAAATTGAAATCATTACTATATCATTATTTATCTTTTTACTCTTGTTAAGTATCTGTCTTATACCCCTCGCAATTCCAAATCTGTTAGGGAAAGCATTACTTTCTTCTGTAAGCCACTCAATCATCAACTCAAGGGTTTCTACATCCAACTCATAATCTCCGTTCTCTTGAAAGCAAGTGTCACCATTGCGGACAACATCTGTAACATCTATCTCCGCAAGTTCGCAGTATTCGTGTATTGCTTCGGAAAGGTCTGCAATTGAAATCGGCAGTTCATCACCATAGACAACCTCATACTTCTTTACTGAATGAATTTTTGTACTCATAATCTTTTCTCCTTTAAATTAATTGTTAATGTTCCACTAAGTTACTACAAAATCCGTGCCAAAGTGTTAAATAATTCCGTTAAGGTATTTTCAAACTCTGCATCGGTCATATTCAGGATGTCCTCTTCGGTTTTCCACCTAATAGAGCCGATATAATTCCTATCTTTAAGCACATCAACGCCCTCGACATCACACTCAAGTGTTCTCCAGTCAAGTCCTGCATTGAAAAAATACTCAAATTCATAGCCATTTCTTGTTACCATAATACTTTTATTTTTAAAGGTTAATAATACAAAATAACTTACTACAAAAACCGTGCCAAACTGGAGAAAAAAATAAGGGACTGGCAAAAAATTTACCAATCCCCTATCGTCTAACTTAATTTAGAAATTACTTTGCTACATTCTCAACTGCTGTAGAATCAACTGCAACTGAATCAACTGCAACAACAGTGGTGTCAGCCTGCTCTGCAACGGTCTGCTCCTCAACGACTGCTTCCTCATTGTTCTTGCAAGAAGCGAAGAGAGCCATAACTGCTACGATAGCAAAGATAGAAAAAATCTTCTTCATTTTCGTTCTTTTTTATAATACTTATTAAATAATTTCCGCAATAGTATAAAATAAATATATTAAAAGCAAGAAATATCTGTTAATTTTTTGTTAAGTTTATATCTTAATAAAGGTTTCCTTCTTCATCCTCTACTTCAGTATAGTCATAACACAAATTATCTACTCTACGCTCAGTGAAAGTCTTGTCATCCATATCATCGACAATCTTATTCGCCTTCTCAATGGCTTCATCGGGTGAATTTGCTTCCACTGTCTCTTCAAGAAATGTGGTGTACCAAAATCTCACATTGTATTTCATAACTTAAATCTCCTTTTTAATTGTTTCTTTATAATCAGTTTCAATAATATTACTAATCCTTACAAGAGTGTCAATATCAATTTCTGAAAAATAATACTCCCTATCTTCTTCCGTTTCAACAAAGAAAGTGTTATCAACACCATTTACCACAAGGTTTTCAATATGCCTTAACTCTTGATAATCGTTACCCTCATAGTCTGATACCCAGACATCCATAGCCAAGTTGGTGCTTCTGTCAAATTCATAGTACATATCTCCAAAGGAATTGAAATCATTATCTTGCCATCCCTTTGCGGAGTAGAGTAATCCGAGTTCATAGATGATAAAGTCCTTAATCTCGTTTCTTGCGTTGTTGATAATGTCATTTGCTCGCATAATCTCTTTTTTTTAATGGTTAGACATCTTCTTTACTGCAAAAACTGTGCCAAACTAATAACAGAAAAATCCAATTGTTGCTCTTTCTGTCCATTCTTTTGTTGCGGCATTGACAAAATCAACCTCATAAGGTCCTTTCATAAATGCAGTACCCGTGTAGAGAGTAAATCCATCACCATTATAATTATTTTCCTGGTAGAAAGGAATTGCGACACAATAATTTTTTCCAGTTCTCTGAATAAGGAAACCACTCCAGTCTCCAGCGGAAGAGGTTGTGTCCATAAGTACCATTCTTTCAATAGATTTATGCTTCTCGTGGAATTCACAAGTTGGAGCATACCAATTATTTGTCTTGGTTACAAAAATTTTCTTTTCTAAAAGTTTCATAATCTCTTAATTTTTTAGTTAGACAAATAAGTTACTACAAAAACCGTGCCAAACCCTTATGCTGTCACTTCTTTTTCTGCATTTCTTTCTTCAACCCACTTTGAGAGGTGTGCTTTCATATCTTCACCAATCCACTTTGCACAATCGTTCCACTCGCCATATCCAAAGGACTTATCATAATTGTACTTATCTTCCTTTCCCTCCCAAATCTGTTCCATAGTCGGAGTGTTAATGGTGTTCATATCATTAATGAGGATACATATATCATCTATATTCCTATGCTCATAAATGCCATAATTTCTCTGGTTGCCGTTGAAAGACAAGGAGAGGACATAACCTTGCTCTCTGCAGTTCTCCAGCCTTCCAATAAGTATTCTACCCTCATACTCGCCCCATTTCCTATTCCAAGTTGGAGTGAGGATAAATTCTCTCTGGCTCTTAATAATGAGAGCAACTATCTGTGCCTGAAAATTAGCACCATCTTCAAAAAGGTAATCAATTTTCATAATCTTAAAATTTTAAAAGTTAGACAAAACTGTTACTGCAAAAACTGTGCCAAAGTTATTACGCATCAAATCTATCTGCATCAAGGTCCAACTCATAAGAGAGGTCATCAACAATCTTTGCAACCTTGTTCATAAGGGCAATGCAATCTTCATCCCAATCAAACACCTCACCATCTTCGCACCATCCCACAAATGACTCTGTTCCGCAATCAAGCATTACATTGTTCTGCAGCATATTAATTATCTGCTCTGCTACCTTCTGCTTTGTTTCTGTGCTAAATCTCATAATCACTTAATTTTAATTGGTTAAACAATAAGTCCAAGCATCGTGAATAAGGTCAGACAATTCCTCTTCATAATAATTCTCTGCGTACACCGCTTTGGAAACACCATCCTCGCATATCTCACAAGTATAGCAACCATCGTGGTAATAGTCAGTTATCTTAATTGTCTTGTTGCTTTTTACCTTTGCCAAGTCTGCATTTGCAAGGTCAAGAAGTCCTTTCCAATTATTTCGCTTATTCATAATTCCAATTGTTTAGTTAATGTTAAATCGCTTCAAGGTCAGCAAGAATACCCTTATCATTATCTGACAATCCGTAATACCACCGCCACCAAGTCTTTGTTCCCTCTTTGCACTTTGGTCTGTCAAGAAGGGTTGTCGGAACAATGTTCTCAATCTCGTTTTTTGAATAGTGCTTCATAATTACTCTGTTATAAATGCAAGTTCGTACTCAATTGCGTTCTTTAATCTTCTATACTCTTTTGACTTCTTTTCATAGAAAACTGCATACTGCCTTTTCTCTTTATCAAAAATTGCTTCCATTACCACTTTTGCAAAAGTGTTTCTGTTTCCAAAGGCATCAAAATCCCATTCTTGCGAATCAAGCAATCTCTTTGCCTCTTTCTTCATACAAGCACTACTCTCATCAATAATTTCGTTAATTACCTCAAGTGTTTCTTCTTTAGTCATAGTATTGTTATTCTTGTGTTTTTAATGTTAGACATTTTCTTTACTACAAAAACTGTGCCAAACTTTCTTTTACTGCTCTCTAGGTTCGAAAATTTCTATCAGGGACTCGTTTCCGCTGCAAATCCTAATGTCTTCTGAAGAGATGACAAAATCTTTCTTATCATCGTTGAAGAGGTATTCTGCCTTTCTTACTGCGGTATTCTCATCTCTCGCTGAGATGTCATAGGTGATATAAACTATCGCTTGAACTGTTACCTTGTATTTTTTTTCCATACCTTTTTTATATTAATTGTTTAACCGTGTTTCCCCTATCAAAATTTATGCCATATATTTCTTGTAATCTCCAACAAAGGCTGTGATTGCAAGGTTGTGCTTGATACTGATAATATTAACTGAGTATCGTGTACTTTCTTTGCAGAACCACTTGCTTGGTCTATTGTAATAACTTTCGCACTATTCATACTACCCTTAGAACCTTGTGTATTAAACTCGTGTGCCATAATCTATTGAATTACAATTAATAGCATTTCACTACCCTATCAGGTGTAACCTTTTTTGGAAGTTTCCCCTCTCTCTTGCCCCATTCAGCCTCAGGACTATCGTAGTATTCAACCACAACCCAATCAGTGAATACGCCATCGTAATTTGGCTTTGTTCCTGCTTTAACTTCGCATACCTTTGCCTTAACAATAGGTTTGCTGTCCTTTCTCATTGAAAGGGTGAAACATACATTGTCGCCTGCGTTCAGTTCAAGTCCAAACTTATCAACTACTTTTCTCTCCATTTTTTATTTTTTGGTTATACATTTTCTTTATTGCAAATACCGTGCCAAACTATACCCTCATAAAAACAATTTAATAATATTATCAATAAGCCATCATAGAAACATAATCTTTTGCATATCGCTCAACGGCATTTATATCTGTGCAGTCGCAATCCTCAGGATGCACACAAAAATCATCATACCTATCCCCATACTCATCCAAATATACCTCAACATACCATCCGCCAAGATTATACTCGCAGTCGGGTACAAATGATAGATATACATTCTTTCCGTTTTTTGTCTTTGCACTTGTCATAACTATTTTCTGTTATTCATTATTTTTCATTGCACAACTCAACACTAAACTTTGTGCTATATTTATCATCTATTAATCTTCGTTAAAATCCGAACTCATCTCCCCATAGGGCATTACAATATCATCGTAAATGTCAGTAATCAAATCTGAATAGTCAGCATTCAAGTTCCTCAACAAATTCTTCTTTGCCGCTTTTGCAATTTCATCATCCGTTGCATCTTCATCCACAATTATTCTTGTAGAGACCTCTGCGGTAACGATAACCGCCTTCTTCCCAATTGGCAGTTCTTCTACTGAATATGTCATAGTGTCATAACTATAACTATCGCCCCCATACGCCATAAGGAATTCAAAAGTATTGCAATAATAAAGCCCATCTCTATATTCAAGAAAATTATCAATATGATTTTTAATGTCTATAATGTCATCCATATTTTTGATTTCTTCAAGAACATCAAGATAAGTTCTTTCAACAATCCCCTCTTCGCTTTTAGCCATCTTGTAAAGTTCTGACAATGCTTTACTTTCTGTGTCAAATTCTTGAAGCACCCACTCTACGGGAGTAGCACCATCATATTTCAGTACCCTTTCTCCGTGATAATGAAATTTTGCGTGATAAGGGTTACACTTTGCTACAATTGCGAATTTTACTTTTGCCATAGTTCTATTTTTATATTTAACAATACATTTTACTTTACTACAATAATCGTGCCAAACTACTCTTTTTTTAATAATAATATTATTTTTTATTAATCTTCATCATCGTAGTCTTTCTCTCCGTTCTCAATCTGTGCTTGTTTTTCAAGAGGACAAGGTTTCACGCAGTCGTTAAGGGGGCAAATAGAGCAAGGCACAATTCGCTTTCCGCAGTTAGGGCAAGTATGTACCTTAAACTCAAATGGAAGTGCCACTTCTGTATCACAATGCGGACAATACTCAAAGCACTCATCGTTATCGTTAGGGTTATCCATAGCATAGATAACCTTTTCTGCCCTATCAACCAAATCTTCAAGTGTACCTACCCACTCCTCAAAATCTCTCACACTATCGCTAATGCTAAACGCATCCCTATAAGAAGCATCCTGCCTATAAAGGTCAATCTCATAATCAATATCAAAGTTATTGACATACTTCTCAAACTCATCAAGGGTAAAAGGCTCAAGATAAACTATCTCGTTTACCCCACCATTGGTAAAACCACTCATTTCTGCGGTTATCACACCATTCTCAATATCAAAATCAATTCTGAACTCTCTGTCAAGCACATTTGCCAATGCTCTCTGTTCGTTAGTCAGTTTGCTGTTTATTTCCTCTCTTTTCATAATCACTTAATTTAATTGGTTAATACAAAATAATCTATTGCAAATATCGTGCCAAACTAATCGGTTGCCCATACCCAATCTTCGCCTTCTTCATCTAAATCAATGAAAACAACACGAATGCTCTCTACATTTCCGTCCTCATCCTCACTGACAAAAACATCATACGCTCCATCGCCAAGACCGCTTGAGGTAACTACACCCTCATCAAGAATAATGCCCTCATTTTGGTTTTCCTCGCAGACCATATCGTACCACTCATCACTCCTCTCTCTATCCTTGTAAAGTTTCTTAAAGTCATTATTGAAGAAAAATCCGCACTGGCCACTATCTACGGTTACATAATCAACATAGTCATCGCCATATTCCAATTCATCAATGTCAGAATGGTGCATCCAAAGTTCCGAAACCCTTTTGCCACAAGTAGGCATATCTACGACAGTAGCAACACATTTCCAAATACCTTTCTTTACCTTACCTATGACAGTAAAGCATCTAGAAGGTGTTGTTTCTGGGTCATAACATGGGTCAGTAACCCTAATTTTTGAAGTCTTTACATGCAATTCGCCAATTTCAATGTCTCTTTTTGTAGTCATCTTTTTTATCTCCTTTTCATTTATTTATACGCAAATCTGTCAAAAAAGTTACAATATTTTTTAACTTTTTTTATTCCCCTTTCTCATACACTCCAATATACAACAAATTCCGTGCCAAACTGATAAAAAAAATGAGGAGAATTTTCATCTCCTCACTTTTTCCCCTTAATAAATCTTCTCCTGCATCTTTACCTTTCCGTTTGGTGTCTTAATCACTATTTCAAGGTAATGCCTTTTCTCCCCCTCGCACTCTACCTCAGCATACTCTGAATGTTTCCTTTCAAAATCATCAATGTAATTTTCCTCGCCATATCTGCAAGTCATTATGTCCTTTGTACCCCTTACCTTGCGTAGTGTGCCAAGCACCTCTGCACACTTCTTTGGTTTGTTATCAAGAAATCTTCTCTCACCATACTCATCCCAAAGTATGCCCCTCTTTCCACCCATAGCGGCTGAAAACAAGCGGTACTCGCCCAAATTAACATTTCCGCCATAATTTGACACCCCAAACTTGTTTATGTAGTTCATCAGCGACTTATACTCCTTGCACACCGCATCGGCAAGGGAAGCCTTAATTACAAGGTTGAAATTATCGTAAAGCCCAAAGGACACCTTCTCGCTAATTGCAACAAGTCCGCCCCAACCCTTTACTTTCTTATTCTCCCTAATAAGGGCACTCAACTCATCGGAAATCTTAGTAAGGTCATACTTTGAGGTTACCTTTTCTATCTCCTTTCCCTCTACCTTTATAATATACCCATTGGTTACCCAACCCCTCTCCTTTGACCAAGTGCTATCATCATCGTAAGAAATCTCTGCCATCTGCGAAACTCTCCAAGGGTTTGTCTTGTCCTTGTTGTTTCTTTTCTTTGCATCTGCAAGGGTTGTCTTTACCGCCTTCCAAATCTTTTCTGCTATTTTCTTTGTGTCAGTCATAATGTTTTAATTTTTTTACTATTAAGGTACGCAACTGCGTATATCTATTTTCTCTATTACAAATTATGTGCCAAACTATTCTTTGCCAATCACCAATTCAAAAACAAAATTTAATATCTTCATAGCGGGTTTCAGGATACTCCCACGAAAGACTGAAATAAACCATATCTGCCATCGCATCATCCCCATCACAAACGGAGACAATATCATCCCTTGTATATGTGTCCTTAATATTCAATTCATCATCAAAGGCATATTCAGGAATGTAGCAAACACCCTCTCCGCTTACAAAGGCATCATCATCCTTGTAGCACCTTCCTTCGGTTGTATAACTTGGAATGTAGTCAATGACTTTTCCTTTATCATCTACCATCTTGCATCCACAAGTAACCATAATAATCTTTGCCATATTCAATCTTCTTTTATCTGTTATACGAAATTCTTTAGGAAAGGTTACAAATCACACCATCTTTCTATCTCCCTCAACATCCCTTCCTCTTTCAAATGGGAAAAATAATTCTCTGAAATTGCCCAAAAGTCAGTCAAATCAATTTCTTCAAGCGGTTTTACATTGCAGAACACATAGTATTTCTGTCCATACCTCTCGGTAATGTCCTTTGTTCTGAACATAACTCTTTCTTCTGCATCGGCAGACAACTTTACTGCAATTACTTTTCCTTCTTCTACCATAGTATTATTATTGTTGTTTCCTATATTATTGCAAATATCGTGCCACTCTCATCTATTTATACTCCCAACTGCACAAAATCTTTCATTGAGAGAAAAACTTTTTTTCGTTATCATCGGCACCAATGGTACTGCAAATTCTATGCCAAACTCCCTTTCCAAAAGATTTTTTTATTTTTGTTCCACGTGGAACATTTGGTGTCCGCATTGGGCAAAAAAATTGGGGCAAGGTTTTATTACCTCGCCCCTTTTGCCTTACTAAATACTATGTATAAAAACATCAAATCAATATTTCTTTCTCTCTTAACTCTTACCTTTCTTCAGTAGTCAGTCAAACTTGCTGAATAATAAACTTTTTTGAATCGGCTTAATGGTATTTGTGCGGACTATCTGTCGGCAGCGACTGCCTTTGTAACTCTTGGTTATCATTTACCCTATTACGCAGCCAAATACTTGGGGTTTAAGGTTTTTTCTCTCTCTTTTAATTATAGAATCTCTTTATCATATCTCGCTATTTTAATGGTTATACATTTACTCTACTACAAATTCCGTGCCAAAGTTAAAAAAAACAAGGGTTGGGGTTTGAAATTTATCCTTTTCGGTGTTGTTATCCTTATCCAACTTTTGCGGAGGTCAACCTTTCCTCCTTTCAACGCATCTTGTTTTATCTTAATCTAAATAAACAAACCCAACATCTTTTCATACGGCGATGTTTTGAACCGATTTTGCAACCATTTTTTTCGCAGTACTTGCAATCTTTTTCTGGCGTAAGTTGCTGATAATAGTAAATAAAATCCCAAGGCATATTATTTTTCCTTTACTTGACTAATACATCAACTTTTTTGTTTATAGGCGTTCCATAGGCGTTAGTAAAACCGCCCAACAAGAGTTTTGTAGCGATTCCGTTCTCCACATAAAGGCACGGCTGATACATTCCTACGGACTTGTAAGTGGATACGGCTTCAAGTACCCCGTCCCTTCTGGGTTTTGCGTAACCCGTGTAATTGCTATTCATTTCCATGTCCTTTTACTCGGTTATACAATTCCTATACTACAAATATCGTGCCAAACTAAATTTCCTTTCTTGCTTTAAGTCCAAGTTCGTAGAAGTGACGGGCAATGTTTAACTGACTTGTTCTTGTTTGGTCTTGTCTTGCAGACCTATTTTTGCCTTTCACCCATTCCTTTAGTTTCTTAATTTGAACCTTTATGATGGCTTTCAGTTTTTCTGTATCAATGTACTTAAATTTCATTTAAATAGATTTTAATTGGATAGACATTAAGACATATAACAAATATCGTGCCAAACTATCTTAAAGAGCAAAGTTCTTTTTTCATTCAATGCCACCCACACTCAATGCCCACTTGTATTTCCATATAACTTCATCGCAAGTCATAGGCTTGTCTGTCGTAATTATATGGTTTCGTCCATCATCACCGAACACATTGAACTTCGTGTATTTCTTTTCGTCTCTTTTCATAAACATTTCCAAGTTACATTATTATCAAATTTCCTTGTAAAGTTCACAATGTCTTGCATTATTTCCTCTACTTTTTGTTTATCCCATACAAAGACTGAGCCTATGTAGTCATTAGGGTCTTCCATAATCTTATTTGTTTTAGTTTAATAATACACTTTACATACTAACAAATATCGTACCAAACTTAACAACTATAATCGCAACTTGTGACTTTTGCGTTTGTCATACTCTCAACCTCAGCCATAACCGCCTTATCAGTTGCATCGGGAGAGAGAAATCCCTTTTTCTCTACATACACTACCATAGACTTTGGCAGTTTCTTTTTCGTGTCCTTGTAAACAATGTTGCTTACTCTAAATTTTATCAGCATAATTTTTCTTTTTATATTACACTTAAATATACAACAAATATCGTGCCACTCTGTTTATTTATACCCGAAATCTTCAAAAATATTTTACTCATCTTCAAGATTTGCAGAATTCATTTCAACAAAGAAGTTAGACGCTCCGTATTGATATTTGTAATAACAATGATAACTTCTATGATATTTACTTGCTGATGTTGCGGTATTATAGTTTTCCTTGTCATTTACCATATCAAGATTATCTTCAATCATCATTTGAGTCTTCTTTTCATATTCTTCAATCGCCCTCTTTTTGGAAGAAAAGTATTTTTTTTCGTTATTGAACATACATCCGTTTTGTACATAAGCAGATTCCACAATGTAGATTTTTCTCATAATATTGTACTTTTTATTTTTTATACACTTTTCTATATAACAAATATCGTGCCAGACTATCTTTTTTTGCCCCTTTCTTCCTCTCGTTTCTTCTCTGCCATCCACTTGGCAATCGCTTTAATATACTTTTTCATAGTTAAAGTCTGTCTAAATGGTAAATGTATGTCGTATCAGCCACCCCGTTTTTAATGGTAATAGTCTTTTCCACTCTCGCCTCTGTCTTGCTTGTAAAGGTTTCTCGGCACTCGTGGAGTATGTCCTTAACAATATACAGAAGAATAAGCACAAAAAGCATTACGAGATATACAGACGCCTTTTCTTCTTCAGTTTTCTTCTGGCAAGCAATTGTTATTGATGCGAAAACGACAAAAATTAAAATAATGTTCAAAATTGTAATTGCAGTTTCCATATTTAATATGTTTTTACACTATAATCAGTACAAGGTACAATAACATAATCAACTACTCCGTTGTCATCGGCATATTCTTTTGCTTTCTTCTTGGAAGTAAAGTATCTGCACTCAATCGTGCAACCATCTTCCCAATAAATCTTTAATTCCCAAATCTTTTTCATAACGGAATAATATACTACAATAATCGTGCCAGACTATCTTTTTTTGCTACCCTTTTTTCTTTTCTTCTTTGCAGGGGTAAAGTTGGAGTGATTTTCTCTGCCGCCTAAAGCGGTATAAAAAGCACTCCCTTGCATATTTTGCACATTCTCCCAAGAATTATAAAACGGAAGATAACCCAATACATTTGACCAATCTGCTATTCCTGACATAATATTGGTATTTTATTAAAACTATTTTCTGCGAATAAGTATTCTTGCGTAAGTTGATTGCCCGTTTATGTTGCAAGAGTGGCTATGTGCCTTCTTAACTTCCTCATTTTTACCAAAATAATCAAGTACAAGATACCTATTAAGGATATCAAAAATATCAAACTGATTAGGATTATACTTCTCCAAAAATGTAATTGGAACACCCATATAACCATAATAATCTATTGGAATATCATAAGTTTTTGAAATTTCTATTGCGTCTATATTGTCATATTTTGGATAATCGCTTTCCTTATATTTCTTGTATAGGTCAATATCTTCAAATCTCTTCTTATGTTCTACATTTGTAAACCAACAAATATTTCCAAATTTTTGTATTTCCCCATTAGGTTGCGTAAAACTGCTAATATGATTTATTCCAAGCCACAACTGATTATTCTTAATATAAGGAAAAACCTCTTTATACATTACTGCGTTAAAGTTGCCAATAATGATAAACTTTTTCTTATACTCCATTAACTGAGCAACATACTCTCTAAATAAACTGAAAGGTGGGTTGGTAACAACAACATCTGCTTGTTTCAGAAATTCAATACATTCATCACTCCTAAAATCTCCGTTGCCTTTGAGTTCAGTAACAACAATCTCGCTATCATCAACCTTTCTATTGCTATTCTTATCGCCCTCATAGACAAGAACAACACCCTTTCCATTTTCTTTATAACCCGTGGTAATCAGTTTCTTAAGGCCAAGAAACTCAAAGTTCATTGAAAAATACTTAAAGAAATTGCTCTCTCTTGCATCATCACAATTACAATAAACAACCTTTCCCTTGAAAAAGTCCTTGTAATAACGCATTTCTTTTTCAATATCAGACAACTGCGTGTAAAACTCATCATTCTTTGCGGTCTTTGCGTTGTGGAGGTTTGTGTTCTTTGCCATAGTATTTTTATCTTAAATAGTTTTTAATAATCAATTACGAAATAATATACTACAATAATCGTGCCAAACTAATTATTCCTCACCACCTTTTTTTAAAAATTCATATACCATTACCCAAACAAGGACACTGCCACCTATTGCGAACACAAGCAATAGCATTTCCAATATTGTATAAACGAAATCCATAATACTTTTTTTATGACATAATACTATGTTGCAACTATCGTGCCAAACTAAAAGAAAAGACGAGAAAAAATCTCGCCTTTTCCACGCATTAACTATTAAAAACAACAATTATGAACATTATTCCATCTTTCCGCCTTTGCCCTTATTGCACTTTACGCAAATCATCTGCAAGTTATCAAGGGTTGTCTTTCCACCTCTCCACCACGGAATTATATGGTCGCCTTCCATTTCCTCAAACTCATAATGGTTTCCGCATTTTGGGCAGACACCCTCTTGCCTTTCGTATGCAGTCCTCTTATCAGCATTGGTAAAAGTCCTCTTTGAAAGTTTCTTTGCCAAGTCCTCGCTTTCTCCGCTCAACACATACTCATACACACCCTTTTTCTCCGTTACCTCATCGTTGCTCATCAACTCCTTAACTCTCTTTTCAAGTTCCTCTGCATTGTAGGCATTGTCCTTATAGGTCTTGTAAAGCCTTCCCCAATCAAGACCAAGCATTTCCTTTCTATAATACTTTTCAGTATCAAAAGTAGCCTTAACCCACTCAATCACATTGTTAAAGTACAGCCAAAGTTCATTGGCATTATTGTCCTTACAATGTTCTGCCATATAGTCAGCAATCTTTCCCTCGCTAATCCAATCAAGTGCGGTTTCAAGGTACTCTTGCCTAATAGGACTGCCCTTTACAAACTTGTTCGCAATCTTGTAGGCGGTGCAGTTCGGTTTGCTGAATTTTCTTTTTGCCTCACTCAACCACTCTCCCGTATAATTTATGTTCAGCAACTCTTGTTTTGTCAGTTTCTCCCCTGCTATGTTTATCGTTTCAAACCACTGCAACCTCTCCTTATCGTTCCCCTCGCAAATATAAATATCTATATTATAGTCAAGTATCTTTGTCTGCTCTGCATCGGTAAGGTTGTGGAAATACATTGGGTTGCCATCAATCTCCATAGAAAACTCTCCATTGACAAACTGACAGAAACTTATTGTCCTCTGCTGACCATCAAGCACCTCAAAAGTGCCATCATCGTTCTTTGCCCAATACATCACATTGAGCGGAAATCCTTTCAGTATCGTTTCAATGACTGCGTTCCTCTGCTTGTCCTTATAGACAAACTCCCTTTGGTATGCAGGTCTAATGTTAAGGTTTCCGCCAAATCCGCTTACACCGCCCTCTGCGTTATCAGTATAGTTATTACTAATTTCTCTAATCGTAAAATTTCTGTGTTCAATCTTCATAATGTTGTTTGTTTTTAGTTAGACGCTTAAATATACTGCAATAATTGTGCCAAACTATCTATTTGATGATATTTTTTTGACTATATGAAATATTATCTTTAATATCAAGAAGAATTGCAATAATTGCGCCAATAGGTGCGGTAAAGAAGAAACCCCACCAAAAAGACTTGTGTTTTGTCTTTACTATTGTTTCAACAATGGAAACAATAAAAATGTGCAGTACACCAAATAATATAGTTAATTCAAATATATAATCCTCCAACATAGTGTTTTATTTTTTAATTAAACAAATACACTTGTTTTATATGCGAATATCGTGCCACAATTAAAGGACGGCACAAATTTTTTTATAGGTTTTTTCTCCATACTTTTTCTTTATAGAGGAAAAAAGTTGGTTCATAGTTACATACCTAATCTCAAAATACTCATAAGGCAAATGTCTTGCTTTCATCTGTGTTTTAAGAATTGTCCTAAATATCTCCGCAAATAACGGCTCATTGAAAAACTCTGCCACTTTCAACAATGCTTCTGTATGGCAATTCCTTTCAGTAAGGTTATTAATCTCATTAAGGAAAGTCTGTGTAAGTATTTTCATATTCGCTTGTTTTAATCGCAATAATATACTACAATAATCGTGCCAAAGTATGCACTACGGACATTATCTTTCAAGTATCTTGTATATTCCGCATACGAGGTTTGCAAGGTCAGAAGTTGAAAGTTCAACACTATCTAGGTCAATATCATAAGGCTCGCCACATCTATCGCACTGAATAACAATTCCTCTCGCGGTATTCACAATTGCATCTACATTGGGAAAAATTTTGTATTCTGGGTCCCAGAAACCAACCGCCAAATCTGCCATATCTGCAATGACATCGCCATCTTCATTGACGAAATCAATACGCTCCCTATCACGCATCACTTCTTTAATCTCGCCAATGAGTTCGCTATGAATCTCATTTACCTTAAGTCTAATTGTCTGTGCTTGTGCTAAATTCATAATTATTTCTCCTTTATCTTTTCTTAAATGCAACAATAGGGTTTTCAAGTCCGCGCATCCTTATCTCCCAGCAAAAGACGCCATTTGCCCAATCAAGCGGTGTTTTTGCATCAGGTTCGCAGTATTCAGCATCATAGTCATTAAGAAACTCATAACTCTCTACAACCTTTCCATTTATGTAGCAATCAACAATGTCTCCCCTTTTGCAAGTAGAAAATACCCTCTTTGCTGAATTAATAAATTTCCTTTTCATAATTATCTTTTTGTTTTACTCACTATATTATACGAAAACAAGAGAAAAAAGTTACAAAAACTTGCAACTTTTTTAAGCACTTTCGTCAAGAATCGCACTATCTATTGAAATAACACTATGATTATCAATCCAATAGCCATCTTCGTACATTTCAACGTAGTCTTTACTTTCGTCACAAGTCCACCCCGAAGGCAAGAGTTTTTTCGCTTCTGCAACCTCACCATCAAAGTATTTCTTTGCTTTCTCATAGGTAGAGAAAACCTTTGGTGAATAGACATTGACGCCACAATCAATTACCTCGTTAATTGTTACTACCCAAACTATCATAATCTCTTTTGTTTTTGATTGTTAATAATCTTGTTAGTTCTTTGGCTGCTCGCTGAGAATACAAGCAATTCCAATCAGTAATATAAAAACTATTCCCATAACATAAAAAGTTAGTCAATCTCTTGCTTGCAAATTCCGTGCCACGAAAAACAACACAAAACTAATCTTTTTTCTCTGTTTCTATCTTGAATAGGTTTTCATCAAGGTAAGGCGAATAGTATGGGTAGTCATCTGTTGTCTTGGTATGCTCGTAGCAAACTAACTCTCCACATCTGCTATCAACAATACCCCACGCAATTTGGTAAAGTGCATCAGCATCTTCGCAAGTCCAAACTAAATCATCTTCGGTCAGGTCGCAATCAAACATTTTCCTATTCTCTTTTTCAAGGTCAAAATAGGGTTTAATCGTACCCCTCTTTGTCATATCAAGGGTATAAGTTCCGTTTTCAATCTTTGTAATTGTGCCGAAAAGCATCTTATCAACATCAAAGACTATCTCTCCGACATAAAGGTCGTGTTTTCTTTTCATCTTTTTCCTTTTAGTTAGACGCTAATACTACTAACAAAAACCTTGCCAAACGCCTTTATTTGTCAAGGAATTTTTCGTTTAGTTTATCAAACATCTTGCTTAACTCCGCATTTACAAAGTCTTCTACATCATATGCCTTTTCGTCATCATCAGGAGCATAGAAGTCCTTAAGGAAACCGACAAATTCATCATAGGTAATATATTTGTCGTTTTCAATTGCTGTGTATATGTTTCTCTTTGCCATATTTTTTGTTGTTAGTCAAAATCAAGTAACCTCATCCAGCCTAAGTCACTAATGTAATCATTATTAAAGGCTTCGCAGTAGTCCTCCATAGTATTATAAATATGAATACTATCGGTACCTTTGTTAATGTACTCCTTTACCTGTTCATCGGTAAGGTCAAGCGGGCAAACATCACAGTCAAAGTCTACATCAAAATAAATAATCTTTGTCATATTACTTAACTTTAATTTCCTTTGTTTTTACTGAATAACCACTTTTGCTTACCTTGCAGTCAAACCTAACAATAGTCTTCTTCTTTCTTGCTCCGTTAGGTATCTGTGCAATAAAACTGCCATCAAACACAACCATACCCTCGAATTCAACATTACTGCCAAACTCAAAAATAATACTGCTGTCCTCAATGCCCTTAAAAGGAAAAACCAATGACATCGCCTTTATCTGTCCTTTTGTTGCTCTCATAATCTTAAATGCTTTAATAGTTAGACATCTTCTTTACTACAAAAAGTGTGCCAAACTATTTGTAATCTCTTATCCACTCATCAAGCATACACTCCATTTCCCCTTTCAGTTCATCGGCACTCATACCCTCACAATCCCACACATCACTCTGCCCACTCCAAATCCAAACGCCATCTTCCCACTCATAGAGGAAAACTTCAAACCAATTATTCTCAATAATGTTTACTCTTTCATCAGTATATGCTTTTCCATTGTGAAACAACTCAATCAGTTCATCAGGCATATTGCTCGCACAAGTATATCTCTCATCTTCAAAATCAACCCTTACCTCGCCACAAGTCCTTAATTCAAGCATATAATTATCCTTTTTCAGTTCTGCACGGACAAATCCGCTATCAAGTTCCATACTATCGTTAATGTTGGAAAGGTCTGTGTAACTCTTAAACTCTGTCATATTTCTTTTGTTTTTTTATTATACACTCAAATATACTACAAAAAGTATGCCAAAGCACCCTTACCAAAGGTACTTTGGAAACCTCTTCCCCTTAATCATCGGCTTAATAGTGAAACTATTGGTACCATCGTGGTGCATCGCATCTACATAAAGAATACCCTTCTCTAAATAGACAATTAAGTCCCAAGCACTCTCTGCACAGGCACTAACCGCCTTATACAGACTATCAAACCTCTTTGCCTCAATATCAGGGTGCCCCCACCAAAGTCCAAGTGTTCCGCTTACTTCGCACTCGCCAAAGTCAGCATATTTAAGGTTATCCCAAAAATCCTCTACATCATACTGCCTTTGTCTCTGCAACCACTCATAATACTCGTGGCTTCCCTCCTCGCTTGGTTTAACTCCATTGTCCTCGCAGTTCTCTACATAATCATTGTAAGAATACTGCTCATCTACATTGTAGGTATCAAGGTAAGTAATCTTCATAATGTTTAAATGATTTTAATTGTTAGACAAAATAACTACTACAATAATTGTGCCAAAGTACGCAACTGCGGACATTATTTCTCAAGTATCTTGTACATTCCGCATACGAGGGCGGCAAGGTCATCTGTTGAAAGTTCCACATCATCGAGGTCAATATCATAAGCCTCACCACAATTATTGCACTGAATAACAATTCCTCTCTCTGTATTCACGATAGCATCTACCTCTGGAAAAGTCTTGTATTCTGGGTCACGGAAACCAACTGCTACATCTGCGATGATATCACCATCTTCATTCACGAAGTCAATACGCTCCCTATCACGCATCACTTCCTTAATCTCGCCAATGAGTTCGCTACGGATTTCATCTACCTGAAGTCTGATTGTCTGTGCTTTTGCCAAGTTCATAATTATTTCCTCCCTTTATTAAATTATCTCTTAAGTGCTGACCAAAGAATAGAACGAAGTGGCAATCTCTTCAAGACAACCAACTCGGTGTCATCATAAATTCCTTTCAACTCTTTGAGCAAGTCCTTGTACTCACTCTCGGTTGCAGTAGGCAGACCAAAACCATAATCAAATTCTACTCCAAAGTGCTGACCGATATGAGCATAGCAAACTACACTCGGCATAAACTCACTCTTGGAATTCCATCTCACATAAGGAAAGATAGCCACAATCTCATTGTCATTGTTGATGTCCCTCTTGAAGATAACCTTTGTTTTCATATTCTCAAAATTTTAATTGGTTAGACATTAAGATATATTACAAAAACCGTGCCAAACTATGTTCCACGTGGAACAATTTACTTGCTCTTTTCCTCGTTTAGTTTTTTTAACTGCTCCTTAATCCCCTCAAGTTCATCGCATATTGCCGATAAGAGGTTAGGCACTCGGCTGAGGAATTCTAATTCTGCTCTAGTCATTTCCATTATAATTTAAGTTACTTACGCTCGTTTTCTGAAAGAATGCAAATCGCACCCACCATTAATATAAAGATAATTCCCATAATCAATTATTTTAATTATATGTCAAAGTCAATTGACAAATCTATATAAATCTTCCTTAATGTGTCAGTCTTCAAATCTTCAATCTTATGAATGCCATAGCCATATTTCCCCTCAAAGGAAAGCACAATGCAATCATCATCTACCATCTGAATTTCAAAGTACTTTCCACAATCTTTTCCTAATCTTGTATGCCCAATAACTGGCAGAAGTCGCTTAATTTTTTGAATTAAATCTTGCCTTTTCATAACTTTAATTGTTTTAAATGTTAGACATAATACTTACTGCAAATTCCGTGCCAAGGTAGGTATTAAATTACATTTCGCTTACTGCTCTATAAATGGCATCAGTTATATGTTCCCTCAAGGCATCAAAATCCTCATCGTACCACCTCTCACCAAACTCATCAGTTACAAGACTTTCGCCATCTTCGTTCACAATATCATCTACACTATCTTCAATTTCCTTAACATATTTGTTAATAAGGTCATTCGTTACCTCATAAATCAAATCGCCATAATTTGTACTGCCAACTTTTTTGTAGAGTAAATCTACCGCCTTGTTTACATCTATCTTTGCCATAATAATAATTTTTAATTGGTTAGACAAAATAACTACTGCAAATGTACTTTTTCATTACCATATCTCCAATCTTGCGTAATCGTTGTCTTTGTCCATATTTTCAAGTATTTCACGCATAGTCTCTCCGTACTCTGCATAGTCAAGGTGTCTTTTAATGAAAGGCACATCTAACTCAATCTCATTTCTTTCCTCATTAATAAACCCATCAAAGTCATCTTGCTTATAAACCCAATCAACAAATTCATCAGTTTTGGAATAGCCGTGAATTGGACTTTTTTCTGCATACTCTACCTTGTAGGTCTTGCAAATGTGTAAACTGCAACTCATAATTCTTTTTTTTAAAACTTAACTAATTTTTTAACTTTACAAAATACTTACTGCAAAATCCGTGCCAAACTTAACAACTATAATCACAACTTGCGACTTTTGCATTTGTCATACTCTCCACCTCAGCCATAACCGCCTTATCGGTTGCATCGGGAGAAAGAAATCCCTTTTTCTCTACATACACTACCATAGACTTTGGCAGTTTCTTTTTTGTGTCCTTATAGACAATGTTGCTTACTCTAAATTTTATCATCATAATTTTTCTCTTTTATATACACCCAAATATACTACAAATTCCGTGCCAATGTTAATACTCAAGGTTATAATCTTCATCTTTCGTGAATACGCCACAAATGAAATGCCTATCATCTTTGTGGTTCTGCCAATAGACCTTATCAAGAATTGTCTTCAGTTCTTCATCTTTGAGGTTAAACAACTTATCAAAATCTCTCTTCACAACTGCATAGACGGCTCTCTTTCCATTTCTATACTCTTCATCAATACTCCATCTGTCATTATGTACCTTGTTGCTAAGGCAAAGTCCATTTATCCTCATTTCCATTTCTTTCTCCCTTTCAGCCCTTATCTTTGCTTTCTCTCTCGCCTTAATCGCATCAAGAGAAATATATTCTCCAAGTGCCTTTATCGCCTTATCAACATCTTCTTTCAATACATTAATGTCGGAATGTCTGCATACTACCCTATCACCAATGTCATTGTATTCTGCTGGAATTCTTATTCCTTTTATTGCATCGGTAAGGTAAACACCCTCGCTGCCATCGGTACTATCGCCTTGCCAATAAACTGACAGAATAACCTTTTGGTCATAGACCTTAATGGCATTTATCGTATGGTTCCAGTTGAAGTTCTTACTCCTTGTTTCCTTATCAAAGTAAATTGCCTTGTGGGTACCATAATTAGCACCAAACTTTTCTACTGCATATGTAACTGCACCCAAAAGTGAAAGAATATCGTTATTCACTCCCTTTGCCAGACAATTTCTGTAATCGTTAATGGTCTTTCTCATAATCTTTAACTTTAATAATCATTTACAAAATATCTTATTGCAAAATTCATGCCAAACTATGTTCCACGTGGAACAATTTATAACAAAAATGGGACACCCTTATTTGTGTCCCAAAAAATAATCTCTTAACATTAGCCATTCTTCAGTAGTTAGTCAGACTTGCTGGATAATGGGTTTTTTAATTGCCCAACGGCTCTTGTGCGTGTCTTTTACCGCCTTTGCACTTTTGTAACTCTTGGTTATCATTTACCCTATTTTGTGCAGTTTATTTGGGGTTTAAAGTATTTCTCTTTCTTTTAATTATAAAATCTCTTTATCATATCTTGCTATTTTAATTGTTAAACAAATTAATCTTTCTTTATTTTGTTAAAGTTTTTCTTGTTTTAATAATGTGTACCAAAACTATCTATAATCGGCAAATCTGTGTGTTTCCTTAAATAATTGGCTACGCATCTTACCTTATACAAGTTAATGTACCTATCCATAAGATTATGCCATACCAATCCAATATAGGTATCTGTCTGCTCAATGTAAAAATCTTCGTGTTGCAAGCAAGCATATCTCTTATATGCCCTCTCTATTGCGGTCTTAATATCCATAGTATCCTAAATTTAACCCATTGTCCACCACTTTAAGCCATTTTCATCTACAATCGGCTCATAATCGGTTATTATCCAATTATATTCTGCATTTTCAACTGCATCTTCATCAAAGAGGATTGTTGCTGAAGGATACCATTTCTCCGCCCTCTTCTGTGCATTCTCCGCAGTAGTGTGCTTTGAAACAAGTGTATAAGGAGCATCAATTTCCTTTGTTGTAATCAGTACCTCATAGTACCCTACATAAAGTTTGAAATTTCTCTTTGCCATAATTAGAATAATTTAATTGGTTAGACATTTAAGGTTACTGCAAAATCCGTGCCAAACTCATTTTGTCCTATTCATCTTCATCTACAACAACCTCGCTAATACGCACACAACTATGGTTGTCATCGTAGTACCCCTCTTCGTAGGTTTCAAAACTATTATTGCCCTCCTCTCTAATCCAATCCTCAGGCAATAGTTCTAAAATTTCATCTACAATCTCACGAAAGGCCTTTCTTGCTTTCTCATAGGTAGAATAAACTCTTGGCTCGTAATTGTTTTCTTGGTAGTCAATTACTTCATTAAATGAAACAATCCAAACTTTCATAATAGTAAATTTTTAATTGTTAGACAAAACAACTACTGCAAAATCCGTGCCAAACGCCTTTATCTGTCAAGGAATTTTTCGTTTAGTTTATCAAACATCTTGCTTAACTCCGCATTTACAAAGTCTTCTACCTCATATGCCTTTTCGTTATCATCAGGAGCATAGAAGTTCTTAAGGAAATCCACAAATTCATCGTAAGTGATATAATTGTCTGTTTCAATTGCCGTGTAGATATTTCTCTTTGCCATATTTTTTTGTTAATTAAAATCAAGTAACCTCAACCAGCCTAAGTCACTAATATAATCATTGTTAAATGCTTCGCAGTAGTCCTCCATAGTGTCATAAATATGAATACTCTCGGCACCTTTCTTAATGTACTCCTTTACCTGTTCATCGGTAAGGTCAAGCGGACAAACATCGCAGTCAAAGTCTGCATCAAAATAAATAATCTTTGTCATATTACTTAATTTCCTTTGTTTCTACTGAATAACCAAGTTTGCTTATCTTGCAGTCAAACCTAATAACACTCTTTTTCTTTCCCACTCCGTTAGGTATCTCCGCAATAAAACTGCCATCAAAGACAAACATACCCTCATATTCGACATCGCCACCAAACTCAAAGATAATACTGCTGTCCTCAACGCCCTTAAAAGGGAAAATCATTTCCATTGACCTTATCTGCCCTTTTGTTGCTCTCATAATCTCTTTGTGCTTTTAATGATTAGACATCTTCTTTACTACAAAAAGTGTGCCAAACTCGCTTTCCTAATCAATTAAATCTTCTAAACCTTGCCTTTCACAAAACCTTGAAAGAAGTCCGTACATCTGGTCTAAGGTGTCATTCCAGTCTTTCTGTATGCTCTCACTCTCATTGAACAACCCCTCATCGGAGTTGGCAAGAACATCAAAAATCTTTGTTACCTCGTCTTTTTCTTCTTTAGTCAAAACAATTTTCATATCTCAATTCTATACCTATTATATATAATATATGCAAATCCCCTTTCAAAGGAAAGAAGGTAAAGACAATCCCTACCCCCTTCCCTCATTAAAGGATACCTTCTACTGAACAAGGTTGGCTACTACCCTCTGCTCGGCATTTTCAATTCTCGCACCATTGATTGAGAGAGAAATGATACTGCTTACCTTGTAAGTTCTCGGTTGTACTTGGTGTTCGGTCAGTCCTGCCTCACTCTGCCTTGCACTCTCTTTCTTCTGTGGACAGAAAGAAAGTATCTCCCTTGTTTCCTCTGCACTCGCAACCCTTCCATCAAGAAGATAAAGGACATCTACCTTGTTGTCGGTTGTGTAAACCCTAATATAACTCTCGCCCTTATGGCTGATTACCTTGTTAGGGATAACCCACTCACCCCACTGAAGGCTCTTGGCATTGAAAATCGGCTCTTTTCCCTCGCTTTTCAACCTACGATTGACCGCACTCTCATAGTCATAGTCAATCTGACAAACCTGACGGCAGACCTTTTGTACCCTCCCAAAAAATGGGTTATTGGTCTTTCTCATTGTCGGCTCGGTTAAGGTTACGATACCTACAAATGCTCCCTTGTTCTCGTTCTTGCTGATTGCGTTGAGGACTGATACCTCAAATGTGTTGTTGTTGTTCATCTTGCTTATTTTTTTGGTGTTACGCTTTCTATTATTGCAAATATCGTGCCAAAGACTTAATTCTCCTTGAATTTTTTTAATTATAATCATCTTTTCATCGCCTTGCACTATTATATACTCCCCCTCCATCGTTTTATTACACTTTCCTTGACATTTTTTTTCATACTATTATATTATAATTGGCAGAGGTTTTAAAATTATCTTTTTTATTGGGGATATATGGGTATGGGGTACTATACCCAGGACTAAGCCCCCTCCCCTGGTACCCCCGCCGCCAAAAATGAAAAAGGGGCACACAGTTGCTCATGAAAAATTTCCCAGAAAAAATGCCCCATTTTCAAAAAAGCCTATTTTCTACCCAGCAAAAGTCCATTTTCCATGAGGGGGTACCTCTTAGTTCCAAAGCCCATTTTCAAAAAATTTTTCCCAGGAAAAAATGGTCCATTTTCAGGTTTTTCCCCTTTTCTAATAAAATCCTGGTGTAAGAGTCCATTTTCCCATGAGGGGGGCCTTTAAAATTAGAAAGGGCCTCTTCAAAAAATTTTTCTGGGTAAAAATTCATCATTTTTCAGAAACCCATTCATTCCTGAGGGGTTAAATGATGATTTCCATGAGGGGGGGTCTCTTAATTTAGAAAGGGCCTCTTCAAAAAATTTTCCCAGGTAAAATTTTGGTAAATTTCAGAACTTTTCCTTCTTCATATCAGAAAACGGTTATTAAATAGGTAAATAGGCAACATTTTTCGCAATTTATCACTATTTATACTAAGAAAAAAATTGCTACAAATGAGAATTAAGATTAACGAAGCACAGATAAGGAAGATAGTAAGTGAGGCTCTTGAAGGGATACTCAGCACCAACCTTGAAGGTGTCATGGAGAATGCATATGAGAGGAAGGTTGGTTATGTGAAGGCCTTAGCCGATGGTGTCAAGTCCGCCAAGGAACTCCTTCCTGCCCTGGTTGGTGATATCAGGAAGGAACTGGGCAATGTCGGCATTACAGCCATTCCTGTTGCATATAAGTTTGAATATGATGAGTTCTTCATCAAGTATAAATACACTAAGAAAGCCGAAGAAGACCTCTTTACCTTACTTGACTCCACGATAACGGGCTTTTTCAAGTCAAGTTACTTTAAGGAGAAATATGGCAAGATTGCGAGGTCTATAGATGTACAAGGTCTGGGGGATAATACCTTTGATATCTCCGTCTGGCTTTGGAGAGCATCCAGCCCTTCTGTAAATTCTTAAAGAATAATACTATTTATTAAGAAAAATTGAAGATTATGGCATGCTCTTGTAAACAAAAATCAGCGAATAGGCAGGTGACCTCGGTGAAGAGGGTGGTGAAGAAGCCGCTTAACATGAAGGCCACCAATCCTGCGCCTCAGAAAAAAATCACCAAGAGGGTTATTTTCAAGAGGCACATATAAAAAAGAAGACGCACCCGAAATCAGGTGCGTTTCTCGTTTCATTAACCAACACTTAAGGGTAGTTTTATCGGTGGGTAACTGTCATAACCTATAATCTTGATATCATCATAACTTATCTGACCTATATCCCTTATCTCTGGATTTATCTCTATCTCTGGTAAGGCGTAGAGATGTGAGTTACGTTTCATCTGTTCCTTCAAGCCATCAACCTGGTTAAGATAGATATGGCAATCTCCACCAACAAAGATTACCTCCCCAACATCCATCCCAGCGCAATGTGCGATAAGATGAGTTAATATACTATAACTCAGTATGTTGAAGGGCCACCCAAGACCACAATCGACACTGCGCATATGGAACATACAACTCAACTTCCTTGTAGGAACACCGTTCTGGTCAAGGAACTTCTCTGTGTAACCTTCAAAATTCGGATTATAACCTGGGTCGTTCTTATAAAGCCAGTCAAGACGCTCTTGATGTGAGAGTTTCTGTGTATAGAACTGGCAACTGTAATGGCAAGGAGGGAGGGCCATGCTCTTAAGGTCAGCAACATTCCAAGCGGACAGGATTATTCTTCTGTCATCTGGATTTGTCTTAAGTGTCTCAATGATATTCTTAATTTGGTCAATGCCATCCCAATTTCTCCATTGATGCCCGTAGACAGGACCCAGGTCACCATATGTGTATGGGCTGCCGTCCCTATTAAAGAATCTTGACTTAACTACACCCAACTGTACGTTCTTCAAGAATTCATCCTTCTCACAGACCGCATCACCGACCACCTCCCGCTTATTCCTCTCGTCATTGAACAACTCCTTATAATACCTATAAGCGTCATCGTCCCATATATGAACATCATTATCCACAAGATACTTGATGTTTGTATCACCTTTCAGGAACCAAAGCAGTTCGTGTATTACGCCCTTTGTATACATCTTCTTTGTGGTGAGGACGGGAAGTCCCAGTTTCAGGTTAAATCGAAGCATCCTTCCAAAGAGGGACTTTGTCTTGCCAGCCCTCGTGTCCTTTTCCTCTCCTTGCATCAGGATGTCCTCTATAAGACTAAGATACTGTGCGTCTACCCAATTATTCCATCCTCTCTCTTTCTCTAGCACAACCATTGTTGGGCCAAGGTGTTCAACAGGAGTAAAGTCATAATCTTCTACTACAGGAAAGAAAGTGTCTGCATTTTCAACAGTCTCGTCAAGATAATTAATGTATATCTTATCAACAAGATTTTTCTCCAACGCCTGATTATAAATGCTTGCTCCGCCAATGACAAATATCTCGTCATCGAAGGCTTTCGCAAAGGTGATAGCACCTTCAATCGTTTCACAAACTCTTATATTTGCACTGTCTTGCCATAAGTCTGTTCTTGTCGACACCACGATGTTTGTTCTCTTAGGAAGCGGGTGACCAATACTTTCATATGTCTTCCTTCCCATAATAATTGGATGCCCTGTTGTTGTGGCGGTAAACCACTTCATATCCTCCTTGTTCTTCCAAGGAATACCGCCATCTTTCCCAATAGGATAACCCTTTTCCTTGTCGAGTTTTCCTACGGCTACAATAATGTTTACACTCATAAAATTACTTTTTGTCTTTTGTAATTATACTATCAATGACTCCATACTTTCCATACACCCCTGGAAGTGCATCTTCAGGAGAAAGCCAATGGTCACGGTCTCCGTCACTGATAATTTCATCTTTAGATTTCCCTGTGTTCTCTGAAAGGATTGTAAAGAGCGTATCCTTACACTTCGCTAACTCGTCATAGGCAATCTTGAAGTCACTTTCCTGTGTATAAGGAGAAAGGCCTGACATCGGCTGATGAATCATAATTCTTGCATGTGGAAGTGCATATCTCTTTCCCTTTGTCCCTGATGAAAGAAGGACGGAAGCCATTGACGCAGCCATACCCAAGGCATAGGTGGCAACATCGCAATCTACCCAATTCATAATATCATATATTACAAGTCCATCGGTACAACTTCCACCACCAGAGTTAATAAGCAACTTGATGTCAGAAGTGTCATCAATGCTATTCAGGTACATCAATTGGCAAGATATAATGTTTGCAACATCGTCATTGATACCAGTACCGAGGACAACCATGCGGTCCATTATCATTCTGGAATATATATCCATCGTTACTGCGTTCAGTTGACGTTCCTCGATAATTGACGGGCTAATAATACCATTAATTGCCTTAAAGTAACTGTCTAATGTGTTACCATTCACGCCTTTGCTAACAGCGTAGTTTCTGTAATCAATAAAGTTATTCATCATCTTAAAGTTATTTTTACAATAATACAAATATTTTTACTTTTTTCAAAACTTACCAAGGGACATCTTGTTCTGGGTCTTCACATCCTTCCTTCAACCAAGTCTTGAGCATTGTGTTTCTCCTGTCATATGAAGTGTCAGAAATTGCACGGTATAGTGCCCTTCGGTCTCCGATAATAATACAAAGGTCCTTTGCCCTAGTAATTGCGGTATAGATAAGATTTCTCTTAAGCATTATAGTGAAAGAAGAAAGAAGCGGAATTATGACTATCGGATATTCTGACCCTTGTGACTTGTGCACCGTACTGGCATAAGCAAGGATAACTTCATCTAGGGTTGAGCCATCATATGTTACAACCGAACCATCATAATTCACATCCATAGTTCTGTCATCTGGATTTACACCGACCACAATACCGACATCTCCATTAAATACATCATTGTCATAGTTATTTTTTATCTGCATGACCTTATCTCCAACACGAAACTCATGCTGTCCATAAGGAAGGGCCGCCCCGTGAGGGTTAATTGCATCTTGCAACATATAACTCAACTCATTTGCACAGCAGCCAGCGTTTCTTCTTCTAGGCGAAAGTACTTGGATGTCTCTCGGTTTAATTCCAAAATTCTTAGGTAAGCGAAACAGTACCAGGTCCTTGATATATTCAGATACTCTGTCTGGGTCCTCTTCGTTCACAAAGAAAAAGTCATTGTTCTTATCTGAATTATTTATGACTAACGGCAAGTTATTTATTATGTTGTGAGAATTAAGGATAATGTGACTACCTTCTGCCTGACGGAAAATTTCTGTAAGTGTAACTGTCGGAACGATACCACTCTCAAGCATATCATGCAAAACATTCCCTGGGCCTATTGCTGGAAGTTGGTTTTCATCTCCTACCAAGATAACCTTACTGGTTGGCTTAATTGCATCAATAAGGCTACTCATAAGATAGATATTTACCATTGAGAACTCATCGATAATCACAACATCATGCGGAAGCGGGAAAGCCTCGTTCCTAGTAAAGCCTTCATTTGGTTTATATTCTAAAAGACGGTGAATTGTCTTGGCATTCATGTTGGTCACATTACTCATCCTCTTTGCAGCCATTCCTGTAGGTGCAGCACAAGCAATTGTGAAACCAGATTTTCGCAAGTAATGGATAAGCCCCAACAGAACAGTTGTCTTTCCTGTCCCTGGTCCGCCAGTAAGAATCATAAGGTTTTTAGATAAGGCACACCTTATAGCCTCTTTCTGCTTCTCGTTATATTCTACATGTACTTCTTCTTCAATTTTCTCAATAGAAACATTTTCTTCAACAGAACGGCTCATCTTCAATAATCGCATTATCTTATTAAAGACATTCCTTTCGGCGAAATAAAGAGACTTAGAAAAGACACAATCTCCCAAGAGAACGACCTTACCCTGGTCAGAGAGATTATCGATAGAACCTAATATATGCTCTGGTGGAATTTCCAAGAGTTCGGCAGACAGTCGTGCCAAGGCACCTTTTATTAAGAATGTATGGCCGTTTTCTCCTTCCTGTGCGAGAATATAATCAACACAGGCTTGGATACGGTCTTCACTGGTTAATTCTACGCCTAACTTAAGTGCAATTTCGTCGGCTTTCTTAAAGCCAAAACCATCAATTTCATAACAGAGACGATAAGGGTTTTCTTTTACATAATCAATGGATGCTTCACCATATCTCTTATATATTTTCAAGACCATCGCTAAGGATATCTCATATGCTGAAAAGAATTCAATAATGTTCTGGATGAACTTATGGTCTTTTAAGCCATTAGATAATGCGAGAAGTTTCTTTTCCCCTACACCTTTTATTTCTAATGCTCTTTTTGGCTCATTTTCAAGCACTTCAATTGTCTTCTCTCCAAAAGCATCAACTAGTTTCTTTGCAAATTTTTCTCCGATACCCTTAAAGAGACCACAAGAGAGATATGCAATAATGCCATTGGTCGTACTAGGTAAGACTTCCTTATATGATGAAACGGCAAATTGTCTGCCATACTTAGATGACACCCATTCTCCTTCAGCCCGAAAACAGACCCCCTTTTTAAGCGGAAGAATACAATTATTAAATACAACAGTAATGGTGTGACCGTTTTCTTTTTCAGTCACACCCAATACTGCATACCCACTTTCTTCGTTCTTGTAGATTATGTTATTTATAGTACCTTGTATTTCTGTCATGTCCAGCAGGACTTTATGATGCTACCTCAGCAGGGACAAGACGAGATACAAAATCCCATAGACGCTGATTATAGTCTATATCCTTCTTGATTGAAGTGATACGTCTCTGCTTGCGGTACTTATTATTCGGGTTTCTCGTATAATATCCGCCCTTAATCATCTTCTCTTGGCAACGGTTAAATACACTCCAAAGGTCACTGCCCTTATCTTCTTCTCTAACTGGTGCAAGAATATCATTAATAACTTCCTCCTCAGGGGCAAATTCTGCCTTAGCGTCGATATCTCTCCTAATTCTCTCAACCTCAGTTGCGATTGCAACCTGGTCTTCTTCAGACAGTGTAATCTGTCTCATGGTATTCATCTTTGATACTATCTGAGGAACCTTAGCAATTGCGTCTCTTACGACAACACGCAGAGCCTCAAAGGTATAGTTGATGTGCCTAATAGACATATTAACCATCTCATCGGAACCAACAACAAGTCCGTTGCTGCAAATCATGCGGAACAGCCCAACCATGAACTTAAAAGAGTTAAAACCGTCGTGGCTGTTTGTCAGAATAATTCTTGGCCAAGTGTCAATTACAGTACCATCATCGGTATTTTTCTCAATTCTCACTTCTGGATTCTGGAAAGCAATCATGTGGAAAGAGTGGATGCCTGAAGAGTTCTTTCTTGTTCGACACTGCTTCGCCTGAACTGGGTACCATCCCATCTTTGCGAGGTCACGAACTACCGTCATGGTATTCGCCTGTACGTACCTGTCTGAAACTTTGGGGTTTGTTGGTGCTTCCTTAAATGCCATCGGGCAAATTTTACGAAGTTCTTCTTCTGAAAGGAATTTGTTTGACAAATTGTTGTCTGTGAAACTAATCATTGTATCCATAATAAATAAATTTTAATTGGTTAGTTAAATTTTCACTGCAATAATACAAAACATTTTCTTAATACCAAAACTATTTATAAAAAATGTTGCTTAAGATGAAAGACTTATTTAAAAAAATAATAGAATTCTTCAAAAACCTCTTTTCTAAGAAAGAACCAGAGGAAACAATACCCGTAGAAGATGTTAATATCGGCACCGAGGGCGATAGTGGTACAACGGAAGTAGAAAATGATGATACTGACGACAATAACATCATCGTTACATATCCTACAGAACCCGTAGAGCCAGAAGAAGACGAGAACGAGTGTAAGGTTAAGATACTTATAGATAATGGACATGGCTTTGATACTCCAGGTAAGAAAAGCCCTTATTCTTGTAGCGGTGTTGAACCAGCAATTATCTTTGAAGAATGGCGTTGGGCAAGAGAAATCTCACATCCGTTAGTAGATAAACTGGTTGAGTTGGGTTATGATGCCGAACTGCTTGTTCCTGAAAGAGAGGATATCTCCTTAAAAGAAAGAGTGAGAAGAGTAAATGAATTCTGTCTTAACCTGGGGAAAAATAATGTGATACTTATCTCTGTTCATGCGAATGCCGCTGGAAATGGAACTCAGTGGATGAAGGCAAGAGGATGGGAAGCATATACAACCAGAGGAACGACCAAGAGCGATAAACTTGCGGACTGCCTTTATGCTGCTGCTGAAAAGAATTTCAAAGGAATGAAAATAAGAAGTGATTATTCAGACGGTGACATAGATAAGGAGGCTGACTTCTATATAATAAAGCACACCCTCTGTCCTGCAGTCTTAACTGAGAATTTCTTCTATGATAATGTTGATGATGTCAACTATATATTATCAGACGAAGGCCGAGAAGCCGTATTAAAGGCACACTTGGAAGGAATTGAAAAATACTTGAAAAAATAAAAAAAAACCGCAGATTTCTCTGCGGTTCTTTTTTTGCCTATTGCAAAATTACTTTTTGTAATTTATATCAATACGCTTTGGCGTTTTCTTTTGAGGTACTTGAGGTACCTTGACAGTAAGTGTGTTATCGTCCAGTTCTGCCTCTACGTTTGCCATATCGGCGTCTTCTGGAAGGGTTTCACTTGATGCAGCAGAAAACCTAGAGTCCTTGTCTGCATACTTGTAAGTCACCGTTACCACATTTCCTTCGACATCAATGTTAATGTCTTCTTTCTTTACTCTTTTGTCAAGAGTGGTTTTTAATTCATAAACACCATCTTTCAATTTAAAACCATTAATATTGACTTCTGGTTTTGGAAAGTCAAAGAATGGTCTACAATAAAAATCATCAATTAAACTAAACATAATTTATTAATTAAAACTATTATTTAAATCCTTGCGATGATTCTGCCTTTAGAAAGGTCGTAAGGTGAAATTTCAATCTTAACTCTATCTCCTTCAATTACTTTGATAAAATTTTTCCGCATCTTCCCACAAGTAACACAGAGGATATTCACCCCATTGTCAAGGTCTACCCTGAACATTGCGTTAGGCAACGCTTGTGTTACCATACCTTCTGCGATAATTAAATTCTTATCTTTTGCCATATCTTATTTAAATATATCTTTTCTTCCTTTTTTTCTGCAAAAATACAAAAAAGTTTTCAAAGAACCAAATTCCACCGTTAGAGGAATGCTGTTCTTTGCTTCTCATAACTATCTTCGCCGTAATGGAAAATATCTGCAAGAGTAATTGAAGAGGTCAAGTTTGCATCAATACCACGGGCAAGAAGTAATTCATTGGCCTTTTGTGGTTCAAGACCCTTAAACTCATACTTGGTGATAAGTCTTCCCTTTCTAAGAAGGGCCTCATCGATACTCTTCATATCTTCGTTAAATGTACAGATGAACTTTATGCTCAGGTCGTCAGCCAAGATACCATCTGTCATGTTCAGGAGGAGGGTGACCGCGCCACTGTCAAAATTGGAACCTCTGCTACGGATAGCATCTTCACAGTCCTCAAGTATGATAATGCAATTATTCAATGATGCAAGGAAAGAACCAAAGGTTGGCTCACCAAGCAACCTAATCAGGTTGGCAGGTACATAAACGAACTTCTTGTTCGGATATTTAGAGACAAGATTCTTGATATAAGTACTCTTTCCCGTTCCTTTCTTTCCATGAAGAATGACGAGACCACTTTTTTCATCTTCTTCGATAAAGTCACAAATCTTCTTATCTTCTTTCAAGAAGTCATCATTGTAGAGTTTTTCAACACTGAAGTCTGCTGGACATTTAATCTTACCTTTTTCAAGATAATACCCACTTTGGGATGATGCGATTCTCCAGTAGTTATTCCTAATCTCATCTGGGGCGACATAAAACTCAAGAAGAGCATTAATCAATTTTTCAGCATCCTCGAAATTTTCATTACTGAACAGAACATAAGAATCGACAACACTCTTTTCAAATCTTGCAAGAATCTTGCTCTTGTTCAATACAACACAGAAACCCACATCAACCTTATCGTCTTTTGAACCAAGAACCTTTGTCAGATATGGAGACAACTCCATTTTTTCCTCAGCGGGAATGTTCTCGGTAAGAAATTTAATCATCTTCTTGGTGTCGAATGTGTAGTCGCTGTTTGTCCTTTGCTCAGACTCAAAGAGGTAACAAGCAGGAAAACAACCGTACTTGCTATAAAACAAGTTTTGTAGTGAAAGACCGTCTACATTACCATAGATACTGGTCTTATCTTGTGGCAGAGCCACATTGCTAAACTTTTTAATTTCTTTCATATTTTTCTTTTTATATATTTCCTTTACTATATGTTATTTGTTTGTTCTTCTTTATACTCATACACTTCGTCCCTTATCTTCTTCAATTCATTATATAATGACTTTTGGCCCAGGAAGGCAACATTTGGCCTAATATCTTTCTCAGTAACAAAGTTCAGGCTCTCTTTCGGCCTTGTACACATGACATACTGCAAGTGTTTTTCCTCTTCAATCTGCCAGTCTAACTTAGCCAACTTACTTGGTATCAGAGATGGACAGATAATAAACACATTGTCGGCTTCAAGACCTTTCGCCTTATGTATTGTTGATAACTCTACCCCATTCTTTTTCTCATCAGTAAAGACATCATTAATAAAGGCCTCGATATCTTTTCTGTTTAATACAGATTTATGAAAAGCCTCAATAGCATCAACAATGTCCAGTAAGGAAAGTATCTTCC
>JAEEGF011369828.1_pt1 | contig 42790 bp, 36 predicted proteins | sample 9134171 | NCBI WGS metagenome assembly JAEEGF01 (sample SAMN16246542, study PRJNA631951) | gut metagenome | biome: gut microbiome; feature: rumen; material: AP-attached | host: Bos | place: Iran: Karaj | collected 2018-10 | reverse complement strand
ATCTCAAGCCTTGATGAAAAGGCATCTTCTGCTGCTTCTGACGCTTCTTGCGGCCGTCTCCTGTATGAAATATGGCCCGAGAGAGGAAGAGAAGTTTGCCGCCGACCTGTCGCACCGCGGAGTTTTTGTGCTGTGCGAAGGCAATTATATGTACGGCAACGCCTCGCTTACCTACTACGACCCGGAATCCAAATCGGCAGAAAACGAAGTGTTTGCCCGCAGCAACGCCTTTCCGCTGGGCGACGTAGCACAATCGATGACCATTTTTGACGGACTGTGCTGGGTTGTGGTAAACAACTCCGGCGTCATCTTCGCGATAGATCCCTCCACATTCAGGGAGGTGCGCCGCATCACGGGCTTCACCAGCCCCCGCTACATTCATTTCATAGACAGCCACAAAGCCTACGTGACCCAGATCTGGGACCCGCGCATATATATAGTTGACCCCGGCGAATGCCGCATCACAGGCTACATAGAGACCGGGATGGATTTTGAAACCGGCTCCACCGAGATGATGGTGCAAATTGGTGATTATGTCTATGTCAACTGCTGGTCATATCAGAACCGTATCCTGAAGATTGATACAAGAACAGATTCCGTGACGCAGCAACTCGTTGTAGGGATACAGCCATCGTCCCTGGTCAAGGACTGCAACGATAAACTATGGACAATAACCGACGGCGGTTACGAAGGAAGCCCTTATGGATACGAGAGGGCCACCCTGGTAAAGATAGATGCCGAAAGCTTTGCCATAGAAAAGACTTTTTATTTCGAGTTTGGAAAGACGCCCCGCGGTCTTGCCACAGGCGACGGCGGACGCACATTATACTGGATAAACGACGGCGTGTACAAGATGCAGGCAGAAGCTGAAAACCTGCCCGCAACACCACTTGTAGAACCAAAGGGAACAATTTTCTACTCCCTGACCGTGGACCCTTGGAACGGAGATATCTACATAGGAGACGCCATAGATTATACACAGAACGGGGTGGTGATGCGCTACTCTGCAAAAGGCGAGCTTCTGGACACTTTTGGCGCCGGAATCAACCCTGGCAATTTCTGTTGGAGGGCCGCGCAATGAAAACACGCCGCCTCGCTTCAATAATTGCCCTTTTTGCGGCATTTCTCCCGCTCGCCGGCCAGGAACCCTGGTGGAACGGAGATCCCTCGTACGTGGCTCAAATCACCGAATCTGCGGTTGTGGCAGAGCGCCCGCTGAGGGAGATAGGGCAGCACCGCACCTCCATTGATTCGGCGGCCCTGCAACTGACGGTGTCCCAGTCTATGGCCGACATCCTGACCTACAACACATCGGTATTTGTAAAACAGTACGGGCGGGGAAGTCTTGCCACCGTCTCTTTCCGCGGCACCGCCGCATCGCACACCCAGGTCACCTGGAACGGGATGAAAATCAACTCGCCGATGCTGGGAATGACCGATTTCAGTATGATTCCCTCATACTTTACCGACAAGGCCGATATGCTGCACGGCAGTTCGTCCCTGGCAGTGACCGGCGGCGGACTGGGCGGTGCGGTGCTTCTGGCCACCGACAATGCGCAGAAAGAAGGTCTTGAGCTGGATGCAGTGGCCGGATACGGCAGTTTCGGAACCTTTGACGGTTTTCTCAAGGTTGGCTACGGCACAAAAAGATGGCATATCCGGACACGTCTCGCAGCGACATCCAGCGAAAATGACTTTACATACCGCAATTACAATAAAAAAGAATATACCTACGACGATCACGGCATCCCCAACGGAAGCTATTACCCAATAGACACAAACCGCTGCGGCAGCATCCGGGACCTTCATCTGCTGCAGGAGGCGTACTACACCACCAGCGGCGGCGACCGGTTGAGTCTTAACGCCTGGTGGACACGTTCTGTGCGGGGAGTGCCTATGCTTTCGGTAGATTACAGGCCTGGAAATAATTATATTAACCAGCAGAGTGAAAACACATTACGCACTGTTACCGGATGGAATCATACAGGTAAAGGCTATATTCTGGAAGCTAAAGCCGGATGGCTCCATACCAAGCAGGCCTACGACTTTTCCAAGGACAGGGGCAACGGAACCATGGTGTCTATGGTGCAAAGCAGGAGCTTGATAAACACCATCTACGGCCAGGCAGAAGGCAAGTGGTTCCCTGTAAAACAGCTTATGATCAACGCCCAGCTTGCGGCCTACCAGCATTTTGTAGAAAGCTCCGACCGCAATGCCATCAAGGAATCGGACAAAGTGACTATAGGCTATGAGCAGGGGCGTTTCGAGACCAGCGCCTACCTCTCCGCCAAGTGGAATGCCACCCGCAGGCTGGGTATAGCCGCCGCATTGCGCGAGGAATTGTATGGCGATAAATTTTCACCAATAATTCCGGTAATCAATATTGATTACTTAATTACCAATAGTTTAACCGCAAAAGTGTCGGGCAGCAGAAACTTCCGGTATCCTTCTTTGAATGACCTTTATTTCCTGCCCGGAGGAAACCCCGATCTTAAGCCTGAGAGCGGCTACAGTTACGATGCCGGTCTGTTCTTTTCCAAATCACGCGAGGGCCGCTATTCGCTGGATCTTTCTGCAAACTGGTTTGATTCATATATCGATAATTGGATTGTATGGATTCCGACATTCAAGGGATACTGGACCCCGCGCAACGTACTGCGGGTACACGCATACGGAGTTGAAGCACGGGCAGCCGGCAAACTGCAGATATCCCGCGACTGGCAGGCCAGCGGTTCTGCCAACTTTGCCTGGACACCGTCCATAAACCACGGAGACCCAAAAGACTGGGCAGACGAGGCGATAGGGAAGCAGTTGGTATACGTCCCGCTATTCTCCGGATCTTCGGTGGCATCCCTTGCGTACAGTAGCTGGCGGCTTACCTGGAAGTGGTGCTGGTATAGCGAGCGATACACCACCAGCGACAACGATATGGCCACCAAGATAGGACGGGTGCTGCCCTACATTATGAACGACATCGTTTTGGAAAAGCGGTTTGTGCTTAGTCACACCGGACTATCGCTCAAGCTGGCAGTAAACAACATCTTCAACGAAGAATACGAGTCGGTACTGAGCCGCCCGATGCCTGGAAGAAATATTGAATTCTTTATAGAAATAATCCCCGATTTCAACAAGTAACACAATGAGTTATATTAAAAGGACAATAGCGTATTTTGTAGTATCTGCGGCACTTTTGGCCGCTATGGCCGTTTCGAGCTGCAAGGGGCGCGGAACAGGAGTGCACCAAGCCGCTGGAAGTGTCGACAGCCTGGAGTTTGCCCGTGGACTTAAAATAAGCTATTTCAACAACTTTACTCAAGTTACTTTAAGAGACCCTTGGGATACTTTAAAGACCCGCAAAAACTACATACTGGCATCAAGGAAATTACTAGAGTCAAGACCGTCACTTAAAGATAGTCTTAATAAAATTGGGATATTGATCCCGACTCCTGTAAGGAAGGCCGTAATTTACACCTCCGTTCACGCCGCTATGGCAGAGCAGTTGGGGCTCCTGGACCTTGTCGCCGGCGTATGCGAACCTGAATACATTACTTCAAGTGAAATATTGCGTCGCATTGACAATCAAGAAATTGCAGATTTAGGGAATTCGGCGTCGCCAAACGTAGAGAAGATAATAAACCTGAATACAGATATCATTATCGCATCCCCTTTTGAAAACAGTGGTTACGGTGCGGCAGAGAAACTTGGAATCCCTATTGTAGAAGCGGCCGACTATATGGAGAACCATCCGCTGGGGCGCACAGAATGGGTTAAATTCTACGGTTTGATATTCAGCTGCCGGGACAAGGCAGACTCCCTGTTTGAGGCCACAAAACGTAATTATGAGGCTCTGAAAGCATCTTGTGCCGATGTTAAAGAGCGACCCACCGTGGTTTTGGAAAGAAAGTGGGGTCAGACCTGGGCAGTTCCCGCTGCGGGAAGCTATGTGGGATGTCTCCACCGCGATGCCGGCGCAAATTATGTATATTCCGACATCACATCAGCCAGCAGCGCGCACAAGACATTTGAAGAGGTATTCGAGAGGGGATGTGATGCAGATTTCTGGCTGATGAAATATGGAACCAAGTCAGAAATGACCTACGACGACCTGAAAAGGGAGTATCAGCCCTATTCGGGCTTCAGGGCCTTTAAGTCCCATAAAATCTATGGATGTAACACACTTGTAACGACCTATTACGACGATATAACCCTGCATCCGGACCAGATTCTGGCCGACTTGATCTACATTTATCATCCAGAGAAACTCCCTGAGCACCAACTAAAATACTACTTCCCTTTAAAGGATTAGTTAAAGTATCCCATATTCTTGCGGTTCATAATCACATAGATTATGACCGGCGCCCCTACAATAGAGGTCATTGCATTGAGCGGGAGCGGTCCGCCGACAGTGCTCAAATTAGATAAGAGATTGCACAGCAGTGCAATAAAGCTACCTACCAAAAGAGTTACAGGAAGTAGATTGCGATGATTGCTGCTGCCCAGGGCAAGCCTTGCGATATGAGGAACAGCCAACCCGATGAACGAAATGGGGCCGCAAAATGCCGTGACGGTGGCCGTTAAAATGCCGGTCACCAGCAGTATGGCCAGCCGTGCAGCACGCACGTTAATGCCAAGATTAGACGCATAGGACTCGCCGAGCAACAATGCGTTAAGCGGCTTTACCAAAAGTAATGCTGCAACTAACCCCATCACAGTACAAGAGACGAACCATGGGAGCTTATCGTTGGAAACGCTGCCAAAATCTCCCATCCCCCACATTACATATTGATGCACCTTGTCGGCAGAAGCGTTGAAGTTGAGTATCGATATCACGGAAGAGGCCAGGTAGCCAACCATTATGCCAATGATAAGCAGCATCACATTGTTCCTGACTTTATGTGAGAACCATATGATTATTACAAGTACTACTGCAGCTCCAATAAAGGCTGCTGCAATGGTGGTCAGATAGCTTGTTGTGGAGATGTAAAGCATTGCCAGGGCCACGCCCAGGTTGGCTCCGTCGCTGATACCGAGTATCGAAGGACCTGCCAGCGGGTTCTTGAAGAAGGTCTGGAGCAGCAGACCGCTCACCGCCAGGGATGCTCCGCCCAGAAGCGCCGTCACTGCCTGGGGCAGACGGGAAGTCAGCACTATCTGATTCCAGCTCTGCTGAGTTGACAACTTGCCAAACAGTATGCTCAATGCCTCCTTTAGCGGAATCTTCACAGGGCCCGCCAGAATATTGGCAAAAAACAGCAACAGCAGTGTTATAGCAACTGCAATATAGACTATTATGGTTTTGTTACCGCTGCCGCTATTCTGCTTCATTTTTGTAAATGTTATCTTCCGGTTTGTTTACATCGCTATGCTTGCGGCTGCGATCCCTGACCACCTTGATGTAAGAAATGATGCCCAGGACAATTACGATAACTGCATGAATCTCGTGGTTTAGTGTGGCGAACAGCAAGCCGGTCTCCCAACTTTGGCCGTACAGCCCCACAGCTGCAGCCACCAGATAGTGATATGCACCTATTCCGCCCGGAACAGGCACCACAGAGGCAATGTTGCCCACCAGCGAGAGAAATGCCGCATCAGAAAGTGTCAGGCCGGACAGTGACGGCATAGCCTTGATGATGCAAAAGCACATCAGCACATACATAAACCAGATGAAGAATGTGGCAACGGCTATCAGAAGCTTGTTTTTGCTTTTGGTAAACGCCAATATGCCGGCACCGAGCCTGGATATGGACTCGGCCGTCTTACGGCAAAAATCGCTGCGCTCGCGGAACTTGAACATCAGCGCAATGAATACCGCAGCCACGGCAATCACAGCCAGCAATATCCATCCGGCGCCTGCAGAAGCCAGCGGAGACACTATATTATCTTTGAAATAACCGCCAAAACGGTCCCACTGCAGCGACAGCGACACCACAGCCAGTACTATTATGGCAATCAGATCCCAGATTCTCTCGCCCAGCATAGTGCCCAGAGCCTTGTCAAACTGCAACTTCTTGGAAGAAACATAGCCGCAGCGGAGTATCTCTCCGGTGCCGGGCAGTGCCGCACTGGCCAGATTGCCTATATTGTTGGCGTCCCAAATCTTCAATGCGCCAATAGAACTGTCAAACGGGGCCAGGAGCTCTTTCCACCTGACCACTCGGCCAAAAAGCGCCAGAACAGAGAATATGCAGAAAAGCACCACCCACATCCATCTTGTCTGGGCCAGACCGGCTAAAAAAGCCTCCCAGTCGACCTTGCGGAATGCAAGATAGACCAGAAGAACAGCTGCACCAAACAGCAGCACATATTTAGCGATATTGAGCAGTTTCTTCATATAAGTGCAAAAGTAATCATTTATTTAAAAAGAAAGCGCCCGGAGGCGCTTTCAATTGTATAGTGTGTGTGTCAGGAGTTATCTGCGGGCTGCGTTGCTTGCGCTGCGTGCGCGTACTGCAGTAGAGTTGCCGGTCCTTGCGGGGGCGTTTTTGGAAGCGCGGGGCGTTGCCGTTACGCCGGTGCTGCGGGTGGTGTTGCCCCTGGGAGCAACGTTTGCCGGTTTGTGATTGCCACCGTTGTTGGGGCTCACATTGCCAGGCTTGTTGGCAGGCTTGTTACCGCCGTTGTTGGGAGTCACCTTGCCGGGCCTGTTGCCGCCGTTGTTGGGAGCTACGTTGCCGGGTTTGTGGTTACCGCCATTGTTGGGGGCTACGTTACCGGGTTTGTGAGCAGGTTTGTTGTCGGGCTTGTGAGCCGGAGCAACGTTTCCGTGGCCGTGCTTGGGGGCAGGGGCGGGTTTTGCGTGGTGATTGTGCGCATAAACGTGACCCTTGTGTGCCGGAGCTTTGTAGTGGTAGCCGCCAATGTAATTGTGGTATACCTTGCGGACCGGTCTGTAGAACAGGTTGTGAGCGTAGTGGTCATAGATCGCGAAGCGGATCATATTGGTGTTGTACAACACAACCGGTTTGTAGAAGTAAGTGTAGGACAGATATGCTCTGTACTGTCTGCTGGTGAGTACCCATTCGAGCTCGCGCTCACGACGGTTCCAGAATATTCCGAGAATGTCAGAAGTACCTACCAGGCTTACGAAGTAGTCGTAATTGATCTCATACACTGCATCATACTGAGCGTTTGTGAGATTGAGCTCATAAGCCATCTTGTCGGTGAGGAAGAGCGCTTCTGCCTGTGCTCTTTCGTGGCTCATTGCATTCGCCTGTACAAAACCTACGGCGATTGCTACAACTGCAATAATAAACTTTTTCATGGCGTAAGGTTTTTAAAGGTTTAACATTCAACTTTCGCTTATTGGAAGTACAAGTAGCGTGCCAAAAATAAAAATCGCCCCTACAGGGCCCTGTGAGGCGTTTCGCTATATTTCGTTAGAGCCCCTAATTTTAAGTTGCTCGATTGACTTTAAATACCTACCTTAGCAGAAAAGAAATCAAAACAATTATTATATGAGTAAAAAATCACTTTCTCCCGCCGTCGTGATTCTCTACACTTTCTTCGTGATGGGTTTCTGCGACGTGGTGGGCATCGCCACCAGTTATGTTAAAGAGTCATTCAACCTGTCAGAGACGGTTGCCGGCCTCATTCCATCTGCTGTTTTTGTATGGTTCTTCTTGCTGAGCATCCCCGTAGCCCTGCTTATGAACAAGATCGGCCGCAAGAACACCGTCCAGTTGAGCAACGCCGTCACTTTCCTGGGTATGATAATTCCTTTTATCAGCTACACACTGCCCACCTGCCTTATTGCCTTTGCGCTGCTGGGTATTGGCAACACCATCCTGCAGGTGTCCCTGAACCCGCTGCTGAGCAATGTGATCAAGGGTGACAAACTCACCAGCTCAATGACCGCCGGCCAGCTGATCAAGGCCATCTGCTCGCTGACCACACCGTACATCGCCTTGTTTGCAGTGAACAAACTGGGCGGCTGGCAATACATATTCCCGATTTTCGCCGGCCTGACTCTGCTCAGCGGCCTGTGGCTTATGCTCACCCAGATTCCCAAAGAAGAGCGTGACACCAAGGCCCCCGCAAGCTTTGGCCAGACTCTGAAGCTTCTGGGCGACCCCGCGATACTGATGCTGTTCCTGGGTATTTTCTTTGTGGTGGCTGTGGATGTATGCACCAACACCGTTGCGCCCAAACTCCTTATGGAAAGGCTTAATCTCCCCGTAGAGAAGGCCGGCCTGGGCTCCAGCGCATATTTCCTGGGCAGGACCATAGGTGCATTCCTGGGCACTTTCTTGCTGATGAAACTCAGCTCCCGCAAGTATTTCTTCTGGAATATCCTGGCTGCAGTGGCTTCGCTGGTAGCGCTGCTGTTTGTCAAGAACCAGATAGGCATCGTGGTGCTGCTGGCAGCCATCGGCTTCTTCTGCTCCTGCATCTTCACCATCATTTTTGCAGCGGCTATGCAGGCCCGTCCCGACAAGACCAACGAGATTTCCGGCCTTATGATCACCGGTATCGTGGGTGGCGCGGTTGTTCCGCCCATTATGGGTTTTGCCGCCGACAAGCTGGGCAACCAGAACGGCTCCCTACTGGTGATTGGCCTGTGTATGGCATACCTGGTATTCTGCGCCGTAAGGCTTCTTGTAAAGACCCGCAAGGCAGAATAGAGCCACAGTCATATACAATAAATGCCGGTCAAATATGGCCGGCATTTATTGTTATGTATAGCAGAATCTAAGCCTGAGGGATAGCCGCCGCCAGCTCTGCAATCTCTTCGGGCTTGGTGGCCCAGTTGGTCACAAAACGGACGGTGGACTGCTCGTTGCCCCGCGGCCCCCATAACTCGAAAGTGGCATATTCAGTCAGCTTGTCAATCACGGTGTTGGGCAGCTGAAAGAACTGCTGGTTGGTGGGGGAGTCCACGCACGGTTTCCAGCCCTTGGCTTCAAAAGCGGCGCGAAGCTCCAATGCACGGTCCACGCCGTTGCGGCCGCACTCCAGATAAAGTTTGAAGTTGTCGGCAAACATCGTTTCGAACTGGAGGCCCAGCAGTCGCCCTTTGGCCAGCATTGCGCCGCCGCGCTTGATGTCGGTGGAGAAGTGGGGATTGAGGTCCTTGTTTTTCAGCACCACCGCCTCACCAATCAGCGTGCCGACCTTGGTGCCGCCGATATAGAAGGCGTCACAGAGGCGGTAAAGATCCTTGATTGTGATATCACACTCTTTTGAAGCCAGGCCGTAGCCCAGTCGGGCGCCATCGACATATAACTTAACAGAAAACCTGCGGCAGACATCGCTGATGGCTTCCAACTCCTTTAAGGAATAGAGGGTGCCGAATTCTGTGGGATATGAGATATAGACCATAGAGGGGATGGCCATATGCATCCAGGTCTCGTCGTCGTAAAAACCGTGAAGACACTCTTCTACCTGCTCTGCAGTGATTTTGCCATCTTTGCCGGGAACGGTGATAATCTTGTGGCCGGTGCCCTCAATGGCTCCGGCTTCGTGCACGTTTATGTGGCCGGTGTCGGCGGCGATTACGGCTTCTGCACCCCAGAGGAGGGCAGATACCACTGTGGCATTGGTCTGGGTGCCGCCCACAAGAAAGTGGACCGCGGCAAAATGATTGCCCACAGCCTCACGCACGAGTTCGCGGGCTCGGGTGCTGAAGCGGTCGGTGCCATAGCCAGGGGTTTTTTCTAAATTGGTTTCGCAAAGGCGCTGCATAATTGCCGGATGGGCGCCTTCCATATAATCGCTGTCAAAGTGAACCATCTTATCATTTTAAATTCGAAACACTAAAGTAATTATTTTTTATCTTTGTGAAAACATCAAATTATGAAAAGATTTTACATTTTATTGACATTTGCATTGGCTGCCGTCATTTCCGGCTGCACCCCCAAGGAAAATAAGATTGCAGTCACAGCTCACCGTGGTTTTTGGACCTGCGATGAGGCGGGTTATATGGAAAACACTGTCGCATCTCTGGCACAAGCACAAGAAAACGGCCTGTGGGGCAGTGAATTTGACATTCACATCACTGCAGATGACCAGATTCTGGTAAATCACGACCCCGTGCTGGGCGGGAAGAATATCCACGAAATGCCGCTGGATTCTTTTATGACTATGACTCTGAAAAACGGCGAGCGCCCTGCAACCCTTGACGATCTGCTCCAGATTTCAGAGAACAAGCCCAACACCGTCCTGGTGTGCGAGCTCAAGCCCCACGAGAATCCTGAAAGGGAAATAGTTTTGCTGGACAAGACCATAGAGTGCCTCAAGGCCCACAACCTGTACGATCCTGACAGAGTTATCTTCATAACCTTCAGCCTGGAGATGTGCAAGAGAGTCGCAGAGCTCTGCCCCGAATTCACAAACCAGTTCCTGGAGGGTGCCGAGCGTGAGCTTGGTCCCCAAGAGATACACGATATGGGCATCAACGGCATAGACTATCACTTCAGCAAGTTCTATGCACATCCCGAATGGGTAGAGCAGGCCCACAAGCTTGGTATGAGCGTTAACGTCTGGACCGTGGATGAAGAAGAGGACATCAAGAATATGATTGACCTTGGCGTTGACTGCATCACCACCAACTATCCTCTCAAAGTCCGCGAACTGCTTGGCGACCGCGAGTTGAAGCTGAACAGGAAATAGTTTCTTACTACATAATGCTTGGCACGATTGTAAACACCGGCACCATTATAGTCGGCGGATTGCTTGGTGCACTGCTGCACCGCGGCATCAAGGATAAATACAAAGAGGCGGTATATGCCGCCCTGGGTCTGGCTTGCCTGGCCATAGGCCTGAATGCCACGGTGAGCAATATGCCCAAGAGCCAGTATCCCGTGCTATTTGTGGTGGCCATAGCCTTTGGCACCGTGCTGGGCACTATGCTGAATATCGACGGACGATTCCACCGCCTGGTAGACCGTTTCCAAAAGGGAGACTCTTCCAGGCCGGGTGGCCGTCTGGCCGACGGTCTGGCCACCGCCTGCCTGCTATATTGCATTGGCCCGCTGTCTATGCTCGGGCCGGTGACCAGTGCCCTCCAGGGAGACAACACCCTGCTATTTACCAACGCCACGCTGGATTTTGTATCATCCTTTATATTTGCCTCTACTTATGGCATCGGGATGCTATTGGCGGCGCCGGTGCTGTTTTGCTGGCAGGGACTCTTTTATTTGATAGCAAAGCTCTCCGCATCGGCCATCAGCGATGCCCTAATGGCAGAATTGCTGATTGTGGGCGGCTTGCTGATAGTATCTTCTGGACTTTCGCTATTGAAAATCACCGACAAGAAGACATTGAATATGCTGCCGGCACTGCTGATACCGGTGCTGTGGTTTATTATCAAGTGGATTTTTAAGTTCTAGATCCGGCCTGGACCTCTTCCTTATCATTCAGGAAAGGGAAGGCCTCGCCCTTTACCAGCCAGGCAAAACCGAACAGGTGGAGCAGGACAATCTCAATAATCATCACTATGTAGCCGGGGCCGCCAAGTATCATTGACAGCGCAAGACCGGCCTCCATAACAAACATTCCGTAACCGCAGATCCTATAGATCTTGTTACGGATTTTTTTGCGGTCGGTCATAACCCCGCTGGTTTTTGTGAACTGGAAGATGCTGTTGCAGGCGATGGCCACGAAAAACAGTGCGGCAAACCCGGCGTGCAGGTAGTGCGAAATCTCCATCGGAACCTGGAAGAAACCAACCGGAGTGCCCGCCGGCAGCCAGGCGACCTTGCAGGGAAACAGCACGATGCCCAGGCCCAGGATTCCGGCGGCGGAGGTCAGCAGGTTATCCACGGTGTCATAGCCTATATAGGATATCAGCACAATGCAGGCCGGCACCAGTACGCCCACCAGCGCCGGGCTCTGGTAATATGTGGCAGAGATGCTCCACCACCACTGGTCGCTGGGATGAGCGGCTATGCCGGCAGAGAATAGCGCCAGCCACGGTAATACGACACCCAACAATCCGCACAGATTGCGGATCCTGAGGTACATTCTCTCTTCTTTGGTCGGGTTGGCCGATAGTTTTTTTAGTGCCATATCGCAATACACTTTAAATCGCCGCCAGCAGATCGTCAAGGGTGCCGACCACGGCGTCAAACAGTTTGTACATAAGTTCGGGTTCCTGCATCTCGGGAATATAGACTATGGTGCGGTGGCCGCGGCCTTTCATCCAACCCGCCTCGGTGTGGGCGCTGCGGCCGCTGGGCAGTATCAGCACGCAGGTATCAGCCCACTCAAGAGCCTCAAGATCGGCCGCGAACTGGCGCTCTGCAAGAGGGTGGGTCAGGCCTTCTGAATACTGCTCGAATGTCCACTGGGGCGCAGCCGGGTCAATGTCGGTCCAGTGGAAGCCGTGGCCGCCGTGCGGCGGATTGCGGAAGTCATACACCTCGTGGCCGGCAGCGCGCAGGGCTGCCACAACCTCGGGAAAGTATTTATTCCTCCAACTGGAGGCTACATATATCTTTGCCATAGTTATTTGCGTTTAATGACCTTGAAGATAAACCATATTGAAAGCAGCAGGCCAAGGACGAAGGCAATGATGGAAGCCTCAGCGCCAAAAGCTCCGCCAGTGAGGATATCGGGGCCTGAAATCTTCGGAATGAAAAGCGATTCACCGGCATCTGAACCAGAAACCTCAATTCCAAAGATATTGCCCTGGAAAAAGTTCCAGCCCCAATGGATACCAATCGGAAGCCACAGCGTTTCTGAATACTTGTAGGCGGCGCCCAGCAGCAGGCCGGCCTCCAGAGCGATGGCGATTGAAGACCACCAGGATGCTCCGGGCTGGAATATGTGCATAATTCCAAACAGCAGCGAAGACACCACCAGAGCCACCGTAAAGCCCCATTTCTCGTCTATCCAGCGAAACATAATGCCACGGAAAAGAATCTCCTCTCCAACTGCGACGGTAAGGTAAAAGAACAGTGACTCAATTATCAAATCAATATTCCTGGTGTTGACACTGACAAACTTATAAACACCGCACACCATCATTAAAGACACAACTGCCACAAAGAACAGGGCACCGATGCCGAAGCCTTTGCCGGTTTCGGCTGCCAGACGGCGCATAGGAAGATCCTTGGCCGGAGCGCGCTCTATAATCTTGACAAACAGTGCATAAAGTGCCAGCATAGCAGCAGGGGCGGCAATATTAATAATGCAGGAAAGCCATATTGCAACCTCCGGGATATTTGAGGCCTGGCCTATGCTGAGCAGGATAAAACCTAAAACCAGACTCAGCAGGAACAGAAGTATCCACTTCCACACAGGCATTGTTTTGATGGACATATAGGATTATTTAAGGAATACGAAAAATACAGCCAGTACAAGGCAGGCAAAGGCGGCCAGATGGTTCCACTGGAGAGCCTGTCCCTTGAACACGAACATCACAATCAGGGTAAAGACTGTGAGCGATATAACCTCCTGGATCACCTTGAGTTGCATCAGGTTGAAAGGGCCGCCGTTACCTATGAAGCCAATGCGGTTAGCGGGAACGGTGAGGCAGTATTCAAAAAACGCGATGCCCCAGGAGAAGAGAATAATCAGAATCAACGGCCAGCTGGTGGAGATTTTCATCTCCTGCAGCTTTAGATGCCCGTACCAGGCGAACGTCATAAAAATGTTCGAACAGATAAGCATCAGAACCGTCCAAAAACCTTGCATAAGAATATCTGTTTAGAAAAAGTGTTGTATCAGAAAACTGCAGATTGTAAGCGTCAGGCCCACCAGCGTTTCGAATGGGATGAGTTTCATACGCTCTGCAACCGACATCCCGGCACAGCCGCCGGTGGCGTGGAAAAACGATCCGTGGGGGAGATGGTCCAGCACCGTGCAGGAGGCATTTACAAGAGAAGCCCCGCCCACAGGAGACATCCCCGATCCCAGGATAGCACCGGAAAATGATGCCGAGGCTATGGTAGATCCTGCAGTGGTGGAGGCGGTCGCAGCGCACATCAGAATGCCGGCTACCGGTGCCAGCAGTTCGCCGCCGGCGCCCCATCCGGCCAGCATCCCTACAAGAATGTCCTTTATGGCAGAGGCCTTGATAATGCCGGCAATTGTGCCGGTGCCTACCAGCAATACCGCCACGGGCGACATCTTTTCCAAGCCATAGCGCAGACTCTCCATTGTCACACGCCAGCGGCCGGTGACCAGCAGGCAGAAAAGGCCGCCTGCAGGCAGCGCTACCAACGGATCTATGGAGATGCCGAAGATGGGCCTTAAGGCCAGAAGTGCCACCGCCAGCAGCGGGCCAGCTACGGATGCCCAGAAAGAGGGGAGGTCCTTGTCTTTATCGCCAGCCGAGGCTTTCACTTCCACTCCTTTGCCGCCAGGAACAAGCGGGATAATGAGCCAAACAGTGACCGCAAGGCCAATCAGTGCAGGAATCAGATTGGCCAGCATCACGCTCTGGAGCGGTGCCCCAAAATTCTCTGCAGCGACAATCGTGTTGGGGTTGGGGGAAATAATGTTGCCGCACTTGCCGCCGCCTATCATAGCAATCATCAGTTTGGGAAGCGGTGCGCCGGAGCGGCTGCCCAGCATAAGGGCAATGGGGGCGATGGTTATCACCGCCACATCTATAAAGACGCCGGTGGCACACAGCAGCATAGCCGCCAAAGCCAGCGCCAGATATATCCTTTTTGGGCCAAGCCGGCGGAGTATCGCAGACGATATGGACTCTGCCGCACCGGTGACCACAAGGGCGCCTGTGAGCACTCCGGCGGCCAGGATCCTGACTATGGCGGGGGTGATATCCTTCACGCCGGAGATCATCTCGCCCACGGTGACCGTCATTCCCCATCCGGAGAGAAGGCCGCCCGTAAGAGCCCCCAGCATAAGTGCAAACACCGGTGGGACTTTGCGGATAATCAGTATTATGGCCAGGATCAGGCCGATGAGTGCTGCAAGAGCGCTGTTCATTATAGCGATGCTATATTCTTTTCGTTAAACAGATTCTTGCCCTCGGGGGTATAAGCATATGCCATACGGTCGGCATAGTGTTCCTCTACCTTGCCGCGGACAATCTTCATTGTGGAGTTCATCATCTTGTTGGCAATGCTGAACGCCTCGTCGCAGATAACCACAGCAGCAGGAAGCCAACGCTCCGGGAAAAGGCCCTCGTGGGCGCCGCCCTTGCGGTAGGAGTCAATCTCATCCTGAATCTTCTGCAGCATAGCCTTCTTGCCGTCTATGCTGTCGGGATCCAAACCTTTGCCCTTGACAAACTCTTTCAATGCATCTTTCTCGGGCACAATCATAACTATGGTATAAGGATCCTGATTATTGTGGAGCACAACCTGATTTACAAATTTGGAAACTTCGGGCAGGCTGTCTTCGAAACCTTCGGGAGAATATTTCTCGCCGTCGGAGCCAATCAGCAGCGATTTGAAACGGCCCACGACATAGAGGAATTCGTGGTCTTCGGGGCAGATATAACCCATATCGCCGGTATGAAGCCAGCCGTCCACAATGGTCTTGGCGGTGGCTTCGGGATTCTTCCAGTAACCGGCCATCACGTTTTCTCCGCGGATCACAATTTCGCCCTTCTGGCCAATGGGAACCTCATTTCCCTGTTCGTCGCATATCTTGCAGTCCATAGGCTTTACCAGACGGCCGGAAGAGCCAAACCTGGCGTGACCCAGGGAGTTGGCGCAGATGATGGGGGTTGCCTCGGTGAGGCCGTAGCCCTGGAACATAGGCATACCCACGGCGCAGAAGAAGCGCTGCAGCTCTATGTCCAAAAGCGCGCCGCCGCCCACAAAGAATTTCATACGGCCGCCAAAGCCGTCGCGGACTTTCTTGAATATGAGTTTGTCAAAAATCCACATCAGGGGCTTGCGCCACCAGTTAAGGAAGCCGCCGCGGTTGTAATATTCCTTGTTGTAGGCAATCGCGTTCTTTACAGCAAAGTTGAAGAGTTTCTGAACAGTGGGGCCCTGGGCCTTGATGTTGGTCTCTATATTCTTCTTGAAATTGCGGGCCAGAGCGGGCACAGAGAGCATCACGTGAGGGCGGGTCTCCTTGATGGCGGTGGGGACATTCTTGAGTGTGGCCAGGGCGTTCTTGCCGATGGGCACAAAGGCTATGCTGCCGCCGTAGTGCATCATAGTGTACATACCGGCAACGTGCGCAAAGCAGTGGTCCAGAGGGAGAATGATTAGCATTGTGGCCCCTTCGTGTATGGATATCACACTGTTGCCCTGCGCCACATTGGCGGTGTAGTTGCGGTGGGTCAGCAGGATGCCCTTGGGGTCGGCAGTGGTGCCGGAAGTATAACTGATATTGGCATAATCGTCGGGGCCTACGCTATGCCAGCGCTCTTCGAATTTCTCTGGAGTTGATGCCAGAAAATGGTCGCCAAGGCGCTGAACCTCTGACATTCTGATTTCGTTTTCTTCTAGCCTTTCAAGGTCAAAGGCCGTATCGTCAAACACAATGACCTTCTCTACCTGAGGGCAGGAGGGGAGAGCCTGACGGATTTTGGGCAGATGGTTGGCAGAAACCAGCACCCATTTGGATTCGGAGTGGTTTATGCGGAAAATAAGGTCTGAAACCTCGCCGAGGTTCACCGACAGGGGGACGTCGGTGGCGCCGGCGTACATAGCGCCAAGCTCTGCCAGAATCCACATTGCGCGGCTTTCTGAAAGAAGGGCTATCTTGTCGCCTTTTTCAAGGCCTAATGTCATAAGGCCGGCGCCAATGCGATAGGCCTCTTTGCGTGTCTGTTCCTGGGTTATCTCTTTCCATTTGCCGCCGACTTTCTCTTTAAGATATACGTTGCCGGCAAACTTGCGGGTATTCTTCTCCACAAAATCAAGAATTGTGGGTCTTGCGGGATATTCGCTCATATTATTAAGGTTTAAGCGTAAAAACAATTATTCCCCTAAATTAGACATAATTCAGGGGAATAACAAAAGTATATCTAAAGCAGCCGGCTACTTCTTCTTAGCGAGAAGTTCAGAAAACAGGTAGAAGATGGCGGCTACAACCATACCGTTGATTGCCGGGAAGCCCCACTTGACAAGGTTTGCCACAACGGCGCCGGCCACTACGCCAAGCACTGCCCACCAGTTGACTGTCTTAATGGGCTGGGTACCGTCCAGATAGTGCTTGCGATGCAAGAAATAGCTCAGGATGAGGATTATACCCACGGGAGGCAGAGTGCAGTTGAGCACGTTGAGCCATCCGCAGAAATTCCAGTAGAGCCATACGGCTGCCACAGTGCCGATGATGCCGGAGATGAGCACCATAGCCTTTTTGCTCTTGCCAAAGATATTGCTAAGGCCAAGGCCGCCGGTGTAAAGGGCGTTGTCGTTGGTGGTCCAGATATTGAGGCCCAGAACCAGAACTGCTATATAGAAGAGGTTCAGGTTCAACATCACGTCAAAGATATCATTGCCGCCCACATAGATGCTGGACACGGCACCGAACAGGAACATAAGGCTATTGCCCAGGAAGAAAGCGATGACTGTGGTCCAAAGGCCCACCTTGGCGCTCTTGGCAAAACGGGTAAAGTTTGGCGTGGCCGTACCGCCCGACACAAAACTTCCCACAACCAGGCCGGCGCCGGCAATCACACCCAGATTCTTGGTGCCCTCTGCAAACTGCTCTATAAGGCCTTTGTCGCCTTGGCGAACTGCCAGAACCATAGCCACGGTGCCCAAAATAGCCACCAGCGGAACAGCTATGTAGCTGATGATTGTGAGGCTCTTTATGCCGAAATATGCACTGGCGGTCATCAGGATACCGGCAATTGCCACAAGCAGATAGCCCTGCCAGGGCATATGGTCGGGAGTGACCTCAAGTCCAAGGAGCTGCTTTGCAACGGGAATTGCAAACATAGCCAGACCCACACCGAACCAGCCGATCTGGGTGAAACTGATCATAGCGCTGGGAAGCCAGCTGCCCTTGCTGCCAAAGCTGCGCTGTGCCAGCATATCCAGGGACATTCCACTTTCGGCGCCAATAAAGCCCAGGGCTCCGGTGTATGCGGCCAGAATCAAGCCGCCCACGAGCAGTGCCCATATGAATCCCCACCAGTTGAGACCGGCAGCCAGCTGCTGGCCAACCCACATACTTGCAGAGAAGAATGTAAACCCGAGCATAATCATAAACATACTCAGGTTGGATTTACGACCGGCTGCGGGAACCACCCGTCCGGTGTAGTCAACGTCATTTGTCTTCATATCTGTATTTAAGTTGATTGATGCTGTTTATGCGGCGAACGGCCAGATCTTTAAGATCGGGCAGATTCTCCAGCATATTATTTTCAAGATACCAGAGTGCGTGAAGGTCGCCAAGGCCGCTCAGGGCGGTGACATTGAGCCACTCTTCGTAGCTCAGGGGACCGTCGTAGCCCAGTTTTTCCTGAACCAGAGCCTTGGCATCTATGATGTCGGCACGGTTCAATATGCCGTTCCAATATTCCAGAACCTCTTCCAGATGGAGCGGAATCTCATAGCGGCGGGCACCGCCGTCGTATATGATGCATTTTTCAAGCAGTGCATCGCGGTGATCGCATATGAAAGTCCTGAATTCAGGCGCCACAATGCCTCCTTTCCAGCCAAAATCTATATTGGGAGTATTAATCCCACTGACGCCTTTGTCGGTGTAAACCGTGAACACGCCTTCGTAAAAGCAGCAGTCAAACCCCTCGAAAGCGGGGAAGCGCTGCCTGATTTGCGGGGTCAGCTCTTCCATAAGCTCTATGGCCCTGGTGCCGCCGATTGTAAATAAAATAATCTTGCGGATGCTGCCGCCAAATGTCTCGAACTCCATCACCAGGTGCTCCAGGCAGCGGCGCAAGGTATCGCCGGTGGCCAGAATGTCGCCGATGGCAATGATCCGGTCGGGGGAAGGGGTGATTTTTTGATAGCGGACATCCAGACCAAGAATCTCTTTATTCTGGATTATGCGTTCGCAAGAGACAAAATGCATATAACGCACCGGAATGCCGCTGCGGTGGGCCGCCTCTTCCAAAGGATAATTAAGGCCGCCGCGGAGAATCGAGAATATGTCTATTCCGCTTTTGTGCGCCTCGGGCAGCAGGGCCGGCAGCGTGCCGGCAGTAGCCTGCACAAGAGCCGTGTAGCAGTCAAACCCTATTACCTCCGGAAAAGCCAACAACGGCCGGATGTTCGGATGGTCAATCAAAAAATAACGGTTAATAAACGACTGCTGTTCAAGACGATAGATGACGGTGTCACCGCGCAAGAACTCTTTGCGCAGAGTGGTGCCGTGTAGAGGTGAAGACATAAAAAAATCCCGATTAGAACTAACCGGGATACAAAACTATCGATTATTTTGTGAAGTTGCAATAGGTTAAGCCTTTTTGCTTGTAAAGTCTTTAACTTTTTCTTTGGCGTCATCAAAAGCCTCTTTGGCTTTGCCCTTAACCTCGGCAAATTCTTCCTTAGCTTTTTCTGACACTTTTGCAAACTCTTCCTTTGCCTTGCCGGCAGCCTTGTCTGCATATTCCTTTGCATCTTTCAGGCTCTCTTTTGCACATTCCTTATAATCTTCAATGGCTTGCTCCAGCTTTTCAGTGGCCTTGTCGGCAGCATACTGGACTTTTTCTCCAAGAGTGACTTTGCCGTCACCGTTCAGATCCCTGGGATCTTTTGCAGTTTCTTCGCTCATAGTAATATTGTTTTAAATAATAGTACGATTCCTTTGTTCCGTAAAGATAAAGAATCTTTCGTATTTTTGTAATTGACAAAAGCACAAAAATTGAACGCACTTATCACAGGTGGCAGCTCCGGTATGGGGCTGGAATATGCCAGGCAGCTGGCAGAAAAGGGATACGACCTTATTCTGGTGAGCAACCGCCAGGACGAACTTGACCAGGCTGCGGCTTCGCTAGAGAAGGAGTTTACCGTGAAAGTGATGACCCGCTGGCAGGACCTCGCAGAGACTTCTGCCGCCGACCAACTGTTCGATTGGTGCACCCGTCAGGCTGGCATTCTGCCCGATGTGCTCATAAACAACGCCGGGATGTTCTTTTTCAAGGAGCTTCTGGACGAAGATCTGCCCATGGTAGAGGCTATGCTGAACCTGCATATCAACACCATTACCCGCTGCTGCATACTTTTTGGCAACGCAATGAAGCGGCGCGGCAGCGGCCGTATTCTGATAATGTCCTCTATGACAGCCCGCATTCCCGCTCCTGGCATCACGATATACTCTGCCACCAAAGCCTATCTCAAAAGTTTCGGAAGATCCCTCTCTTTCGAAACCAAGCCCTACGGCGTCACAGTGACCACCGTGTGTCCTGCCGCCGTAGCCACACCGCTGTACAAGTTTAACCCCAAAACTATGCGGCTGGGGGTCCGGCTGGGAATCATCCACACTCCGCAATGGCTGGTAAAAAGAGCCCTTAAGGCAATGTTCCGCGGACGCCGGGTGATTAGCCCCTCGCTTATGAATTTCTATCTGCCGCCGCTGGTGGCAATGTTGCCCGGCTCTGTCGAACAGGCAATATGGGCTAAGGTCAAATAAATATTTTTTATACATTTGCCGCCGAAATGATGAATCTGCTTACACAAGGCGGTACCGCGGGCGCCATACTGGTTTTGGCGCTGGTAATAGCCATTGGCCTCTGGCTGGGTCGTTTCAAGGTCTGGGGCATCTCCTTCGGCACTGTATGGATACTTTTTGTGGGCATCATCCTGGGGCATTTCGGCCTAAGGATTGACCCCACGATGCTGGCCTTTATCAAAGACTTTGGCCTGATACTGTTTGTGTTTGCAATTGGCCTGCAGGTTGGCCCCGGTTTCTTTGGCTCTTTCCGCAAAGAAGGCCTGCCTATGAACCTGCTGGCGGTGGCAATGGTGATTCTGACTATGGTCACCACATATGTCATCCATCTTGTTTCTGGAGAGAACCTGGCAATTATGACCGGCGTTATGTCGGGCGCAATCACCAACACGCCCGGCCTTGGCGCTGCACAGCAGGCACTTACAGACGCCACCGTGGCAATGGGCGGCAGCGCTGCAGAAGCGGCAGAAACCGCCGACGGCATTGCCTCTGCCTATGCAGTTGCCTATCCGATAGGTGTGCTGGGCGCAATGCTGCTGGTCATAATCCTTAAATGGCTCTTCAGAATTGATATAGAGAAAGAGAAGGCACTCAACGAAAAAGGCTCCTCAGAAGAGTCCGGGGTGCTCAGGATTGCCTGCAAGGTAGAGAATCCCGCCATTTTCGGCAAGCGGCTGGCAGCCATTGCAGAAGAGAAAATGGGCGAGCACTTTGTGGTGTCCCGCGTGATGCGCTCTGGCGAGGTTTCGGTGCCGGAGAGCGACTGGATTCTGGCAGAAGGCGACAAACTGCTTATTGTCACCGACCAGAAACACCGCGATATGGTGCGCATCATTTTTGGTGAAGAATGCACCGTGGATATGCAGTCCTGGCAGAAACCGGGCAGCAAGCTGATGAGCCGCCGCCTCTCCATAACCCAGTCTGAGATTACCGGCAAAAGCCTCCGAAAACTGGATATCCGCCACAAATACGGCGTCACAGTGACCCGTATCCTGCGTGCCGGCATCGAGCTGCAGGCAGAGCCCGACGTGATACTGCAGGTGGGCGACAGCATCCAAGTGGTAGGTACCGAAGAGGGCATCAAAGGCCTCTCCAAACTTATAGGCAACAAACCCGAAACCCTCTCCAAGCCCAATCTGGTGCCAATATTCTTTGGCATTGCACTGGGTGTGCTGGTGGGCACCCTGCCCATTAAATTCCCCTCTATGCCTCAGCCGCTGCGCCTGGGTCTGGCCGGCGGCGCACTCACCGTGGCCATCCTTCTGGGACACTTCGGCCCCAAGCTGCGCATAACCACCTACACTGCCCTCAGCGCCAATCTGATGATACGCGAGATAGGCCTCTCGTTGTTTATGGCGGCAGTAGGTGTAGGGGCGGGGGAGAACTTTGTCAGCAGCCTGATATACGGCGGCTACATCTGGATTCTGTACGCATTCCTTATAGTCACCATTCCTATGGCCATTGCCGCACTGATAGCCAAATTTGTCCTTAAGATGGACTTCCTGCGCATCTGCGGTATGCTGGCCGGCGGCACCACCGACGTGGCGCTGCTCTCTTTCAGCGAGCAGGCGTTCGGCTCGGGCCGGATTGCCGTGAACTACGCCACGGTTTATCCACTCACTATGTTCCTGCGCGTGGTGGCGGCTCAAATTATGATAATGATTTATTTGTAGGAATTTTCATTGATTATTCTTACATTCGTGTTTGCTTGACTATTAATACTTAACACAATAATTATGGCAAACATTACTGACCTTATTATGCAGCAGGTACAGAAAGCTGCAGGCAATGTAGAGATTCCCTCTAACGTACAGAACACCGTGCTCAACGGTCTTTCGGAGTCTATTTTGGGCAGCCTTACACAGACTGCTACCAAGGCTGGCGGTATCGATATGATCAAGAGCCTCCTCACCGGCAAGACCAACGCCGCTGCCAGCCCTATCACAGCTCTGGCAGGCAAGCTGTTCACCAGCAACATCCTTAGCAAACTGAATCTGGGCAGCCTGCTGAACGGCAAACTCACAGCCCTGATTCCCACAGTTCTTGGCGGCCTGTCCAACATCATCAAAGACCAGGACGGCGACGGCGACGTGGATCTGAACGATATCCTCCTGACCCTCAAAGGCGGCAAGAGCAGCGGCATACTGGGTGCAGCAACCAGCATCCTTGGCGGATTGTTCAAGAAATAACCGTCAGATTATAGATTTATAGCAAGACGCCCTCTACGGGCGTCTTTTATTTGCAAAAACCGCCCGTGTTGTTTATCTTTGATAGATATATCAAGATTATTTCTGCATAATGAAGCAAATAGTAGAATGCGTCCCCAACTATAGCGAGGGCCGCGACAAATCAGTTATTGACGGTATTGTGGGGGCAATTGCCTCTGTTGATGGAGTTAAGGTGCTGGACGTGGATCCCGGAGAGGCCACCAACCGCACCGTGGTCACCTTTGTGGGGGCCCCCGATGATGTATGCGAAGCGGCCTTCCGCGGAGCAGCAAAAGCACAGGAACTGATAGATATGCGTCTGCACCACGGTGCGCATCCCCGCAGCGGTGCCACCGACGTGCTGCCCCTGATTCCCGTGGCGGGCATCACTATGGAAGAGTGTGCAATCTTGGCCCGTAAACTCGCAGAGCGTATGGCCACCGAACTGGGGATTCCCTGTTACTGCTACGAGGCTGCCGCATTCAAACCAGAGCGGAAAAATCTTGCAGTGTGCCGTGCAGGTGAATATGAGGCCCTTCCGGAGAAAATGGCCGACCCCGCACGAAAGCCCGACTTTGGCCCCGACGGCTACAACGACACCGTGGCCCGCAGCGGCGCCAGCAACGTGGGTGCGCGCAACTTTTTGATAGCAGTCAATTTCAATCTCAATACGACATCCACCCGCCGGGCAATGGCGGTTGCCTTTGACGTCCGCGAGAAGGGTCGCAAGGCCCGCGAGGGAGGCTCCCTTACTGGCAAGCTTCTCAAAGACGAAAACGGCAACCAGATATGGATTCCAGGCACCCTCAAGGGCTGCAAGGCCATAGGTTGGTATATAGATGAATATGGCATCGCCCAGGTCTCTATGAATATCACCGACATAAACCAGACTCCGCTGCACATCGCATACGAAGAGGTTTGCAGGGCAGCGGCGGCACGCGGCCTAAAGGTGACCGGCGCCGAGATTGTGGGCCTGGTGCCCAAGAGCGTGCTTATAGACGCCGGCAAGTTTTATCTTGCCCGCCAGCAGCGCTCGCTGGGAATAAGCGAAGAAGAGATTATCAAGATTGCGGTGAAGAGTATGTCCCTTGACGACCTCAAGCCCTTCAATCCAAAGGAAAAGGTTATAGAATATCTTATGCAGGACGAGGCCGAAGAGGCCGTGAAGCACCGCCTGATAAGGATGACGGCAGAGGGTTTTGCCCGCGAAACCGCCAGCGAATCTCCCGCCCCCGGCGGCGGCAGCGTATCGGCCTATATGGGCGCCCTGTCGGCGGCTCTGGCCACAATGGTGGCAAATCTCTCTTCGCACAAACGCGGCTGGGACAGCCGATGGAAAGAATTCTCTGACGTGGCAGAAGATGGGCAAGCCCTGGTGGACGAGCTGCTGAATCTGGTGGACGAAGATACCGCCGCCTTTGACAGGATAATGGCCTGCTTTGGTATGCCCAAGGGCACCGAAGAAGAGAAGGCAGCCCGTGCGGCGGCTATAGAAGAGGCGACTCTGTTTGCTGCAAAGGTGCCCCTAAAGACTATGGAGGCTGCTTTCAAGGCGCTTCCGCTGGCTCTCCAGATGGCAGAGAAGGGCAATCCGGCATCGGCTTCCGACGCCGGCGTGGCAGCCCTGGCAGCCTTGGCCGGCATCCGCGGCGCAGAACTCAACGTCCGCATCAATGCCGCCGGCCTGCAGGACAAATCATCTGCCCAGCCACTCATCCAACGAGCGGCTCAGATTGTAAAAGAAGCCACCAAACTGGAGAAGAAAGTCCTTGAAACCGTTAACAAGCATATAGACGAATAATGATGGATCAATTCCAGAAAGAGATACTGGCGGGCATACCCGATGTATTGCCCTCACCGCGGGAATACGACACAACAGTAAATCACGCCCCCAAGCGCAAGGATATCCTCACCAAAGAAGAGAAGGCGCTGGCACTGAAAAACGCACTGCGCTATTTCGATAAAAAACACCACGCCACTCTGGCTCCCGAGTTTGCAGCCGAACTGGAGACCTACGGCCGTATTTATATGTACCGTTTCCGTCCCGGATACGAGATGTACGCCCGGCCTATAGATGCCTATCCTGCCAAGTGCCGTCAGGCTGCCGCCATTATGGCTATGATTCAGAACAACCTGGATCCCAGGGTGGCGCAGCATCCGCACGAACTCATCACCTACGGCGGCAACGGCGCCGTGTTCCAGAACTGGGCCCAGTATCTGCTAACAATGCAGTATCTGGCAAATATGACAGAAGAACAGACGCTGGCAATGTATTCGGGCCTGCCGATGGGGCTTTTCCCGTCACATAAAGATGCCCCCAGGGTGGTGGTCACCAACGGTATGGTGATTCCCAACTATTCCAAGCCGGACGACTGGGAGCGGTTCAATGCGCTGGGCGTTTCGCAATATGGCCAGATGACCGCCGGCAGCTATATGTACATAGGTCCGCAAGGCATTGTGCACGGCACCACCATCACTGTGATGAATGCCGCCCGTATGCAGCTCAAGAAACGCGGCCTGGACGGCGATGACCGCCGAGGGGTGCTGTTTGTGACCGCCGGTCTGGGTGGTATGTCAGGTGCACAGCCCAAAGCGGGCAACATTGCCGGCGTGGTGAGCGTCACCGCAGAGATCAACCCTCTGGCAGCCCGCAAGCGCTACGACCAGGGCTGGGTAGATGAGCTTCACGAAGATCTGGACGAGCTTATGCTCCGCATCCGCAAGGCAGTTTCATCTAAGGAGGTGGTTTCGCTGGCCTATGTGGGCAATGTGGTGGACCTCTGGGAAAGATTGGCAAAAGAGGATATCCGCGTGGACCTGGGCAGCGACCAGACCTCGCTCCACAACCCGTGGGCGGGCGGTTATTACCCTGTAGGTTACTCGTTTGAAGAATCCAAGCAGATGATGGCCGCCGAGCCGGAGCGCTTCAAAAAGGCCGTGGAGGCCTCGCTGCGGCGCCAGGTTGACGCCATCAATACCCTGGCCTCCAGGGGTATGTACTTCTTTGACTACGGCAATGCTTTCTTGCTGCAGGCTTCCCGCGCCGGAGCTGATATAATGGATGGGGAAGGGTTCAGATATCCTTCTTATGTACAGGACATTATGGGCCCGTTCTATTTCGACTACGGGTTTGGCCCGTTCCGCTGGGTATGTATGAGCCAGGATCCCAACGACCTGGCCAAGACCGATGCCCTGGCGGTAAAGGTGCTGCGCGAGTGCGCCGCCACCGCTCCGGAGAGCATCCGCGGCCAGATGCTGGACAATATACGCTGGATAGAAGAGGCGGGCCGCAACCACCTGGTGGTAGGCTCCCAGGCGCGCATTCTTTATGCCGACTGCGAAGGCCGCACCAAGATAGCGCTGGCATTCAACGATGCCATCCGCAATGGTGAAATCAAGGCCCCGATAGTGCTGGGCCGCGACCACCACGACGTTTCCGGCACCGACAGTCCTTTCCGCGAGACCAGCAACATCTATGACGGCAGCCGCTTCACCGCCGATATGGCCATCCAGAATGTGATTGGCGACGGGTTCCGCGGCGCCACCTGGGTCAGCATCCACAACGGCGGCGGCGTAGGCTGGGGCGAAGTTATAAACGGAGGCTTCGGTATGGTGATTGACGGCAGCGAAGATTCTGCACGGCATATCCGCCAGATGCTTTTCTGGGATGTGAACAACGGCATTGCCCGCCGCAGCTGGGCGCGCAACAGCGGCTCCATAGAGGCCATACGCCGCGAGATGGACCGCACCCCCGGCCTCAAAGTCACCATCCCCAACATAGCAGACGATGAATTAATAAAATCAGTATTAAAATAATGCATTACATATCTCACGTACACCTTTCGCTGGAGAGGCTCCAGCAGATTATTGACAATCACGAGAAGATAGCCCTGAGCGGGGAGGCAATCGCCGCCATAGAGAAATGCCGCCGGTATCTGGATTCCAAGATGAAGGAGATGGATCATCCCCTGTACGGCATCACCACCGGTTTTGGCTCGCTCTATAACGTCAGCATTCCGGAGGAGGATCTTTCCCAGCTCCAGCATAATCTGGTGATGTCGCACGCCTGCGGCACCGGCGAGACGGTCAGGCCAGAAATCGTGAAACTGATGCTGTTGCTCAAGGTACAGTGCCTCTCATACGGCCATTCCGGCGCACAGCTGGTCACCGTACAGCGGCTGGTGGATATGTTCAACAACGATATCCTTCCGATAGTTTATCAGCAGGGTTCGCTGGGCGCTTCGGGCGACCTGGCTCCGCTGGCACACCTGTGCCTGCCGCTGATAGGAATGGGGGAGGTGCTCTATAAGGGCGAGGTCCGTCAGGCTGCCGATGTATGGGAAGAGTTCGGTTGGAAACCCATCAAACTCCTTTCCAAGGAGGGCTTGGCGCTGCTCAACGGCACCCAGTTTATGAGTGCCCACGCCATCTGGTCGCTGATTCGCGCCAAGAGGCTCTCTAAGTGGGCCGACGTGATAGGAGCCCTCTCTCTGGATGCCTACGACGGCCGCATAGAGCCCTTCTTGCCGCTTACCCACCGCATCCGTCCCCACGTGGGCCAGATTGACACCGGCGAGCGGTTTATGCGTTTGCTGGAAGGCAGCGAGCTGATAAACAGAGCCAAGGAGCACGTGCAGGATCCCTATTCATTCAGATGCATTCCTCAGGTGCACGGCGCGGTAAAAGACAACCTGCGCTACGTGACATCCGTGATAGAAAATGAGATCAACTCCACAACCGACAACCCCAACATCTTCCCCGACGAGGATATGATAATCTCAGCCGGCAACTTCCACGGTGAACCCATTGCAATTCCTATGGATGCAATGGCTGTGGCCCTTAGCGAGCTGGCCAGCATCTCCGAGAGGCGCGTATACCTGCTGGTTCACGGCTACCGCGACCTGCCCAAATATCTGGTGGCAAAGCCCGGCTTGAACAGCGGCTTTATGATTCCGCAGTACACTGCAGCCAGCATCGTGAGCCAGAACAAGGGCCTCTGCTGGCCCGCATCGTGCGACTCGGTGCCCTCTTCAAACGGACAGGAAGACCACGTGAGTATGGGTGCCAACTCCGCCACCAAACTGGTGCGCGTGATAGACAACGTAGAGACAGTGCTGGCGATAGAGCTTTTCAATGCCGCCCAGGCACTGGAATTCCGCCGTCCGCTCAAGTCCTCGCCGATATTGGAGAGCGTCGTAGCCGGGCTGCGCAAAACAGTTCCCTTCATTGAAGAAGACACCTATATGCACCCGCTGATTATGAATGCGGCGGCTTATATCCGCGAAAACCGCGCTCCGATAGAATGAAACGGCTCTTCAAGAACATAGGAATCCTGGCGGGAGTCAATGCCGGCGGCCTGTTGCGCAAGTGCGGCTCCCAGATGGACGACGCCGGGCTGCTCAAAAACGCCTGGCTGCTGTCGGACGGCTGGCAGATTGCCGCCTTCGGCACCGCTGCTGACAGCCTGCCCACAGCAGACGAAGTGGTTGACTGCGAGGGCGGTATGCTTATGCCGGCCTTCTGCGACAGCCACACCCACATAGTATATGCCGGTGGCCGGGAAGGGGAGTTCATAGACAAGATCAACGGCCTCTCCTACGCAGAGATTGCTGCCCGCGGCGGCGGCATTCTCAACTCCGCCGACCGTCTGCACGAAACCCCCGAAGAGGTTCTCTACGCCAATGCCGTTGAACGCCTGATAGAGATGAACTATCAGGGCACCGGTGCCGTAGAAATCAAAAGCGGCTACGGCCTGAATCCCACCGACGAGATCAGGATGCTGCAGGTTATCGACCGCATCAAGGCTCATTCTCCTTCGGTGGTGAAGAGCACATTCCTGGGCGCACACGCCGTGGGCCGCGGCTACAGCCACGAAGATTATGTGTTCGCGGTGTGCCAGATGATGACAGAAGCGGCCCACCTGGCCGATTTTGTGGACGTTTTTTGCGAGAAAGGGTTCTTTACCGTAGAAGATACTGCCCGAATACTGGAAACGGGGAAAAAGCACGGTTTAAGGCCCAAAATACACGCCAATCAATTATCTGCAAGCGGCGGAGTGCAGGTCGGAGTAAAATACGGCGCACTGTCGGTGGACCACCTGGAGCAGGCCGGCGACGACGAGATAGCTGCCCTTAAAGATTCAGACACCATTGCAACTATGCTCCCCGGATCTTCATTTTTCCTTGGATTGCCCTATGGCAAAGCCCGGGCCTTTATAGATGCCGGACTGCCGGTGGCCCTGGCCTCCGACTTCAATCCGGGCAGCGCCCCCAGCGGTGATATGCGTTTTGTGATGGCGCTGGGCTGCATCAAGATGAAACTTACTCCGGAGCGGGCCTTCAATGCCGTGACCATCAACGGCGCTTACGCGATGGGTGTGAGCGACATTACCGGCAGCATCGCCGCCGGCAAAAGGGCCGACCTGATACTTACAAGGCCGGGCTGGGACCTTACCAAAATGGTATACCTGCACCAGACGCCATATATCCGTCAGGTGTATCTGGCCGGAGAGCCTCTTTAACTTAGCAGATTCTCTTCCCGGCAATAGTCAATCGCGCGATTGATGTAGTGCAGGAACGGAGTGGCTGACTTGAAGATTTTCAGAACGTTTTTCTTCAGGTTTGGGGAGAGTATGAAATCGTCGTCCAGCATCTTAACCAGACAGAAGTTTCTGAGTTTCAGATATTCGGCATCAGGGCTGTCTGCCGCAAATCCGGCAGGGACCTTTTTCAATGCGCTTTCTGTCTCCAGTTCCAGGCCGGGGGCGACTCCGGAGAGTATCCTTCTGAAATCTCCGCCGCCCATAGAAATATCCTCGCGCAGAATCTTAAGCACTTTGGGCTCGGTGTAGTAGTTGCCAACGGCCAGCAGGTGTTCGCCGCTGCCGTCTATGTGGAAATAATAACCGCTGTAGCCCGACTTTTTGCCGCCGCGGCACACATATATGCCCATATGGGTCTTGTAGGGACTCTTGTCTTTTGAAAAGCGCACGTCGCGGTATATCCGGTAGGTGCAGTCGGCAACCGACAGCGGCCCCACCGTATCGTCAAAACTGCGGATTCCTTCTATCAACTCTTCTGCAAAAGCGCTTATTGTGTCCTTTGCCTGCAAATAATCCGCCTTTTGGGCGTCAAACCAAGGCTTCTCGTTGTTCAGCAACAAATTGCGCAAAAAATCAAGTACCTGTTTCATACTATACAAATATGGCCTTTTTTTTTCCGTACTATAATTATCTTTGGGAAAATAATACACATATGGGTAAGCGCGCAAATTCGTTCTCAAGCAGACTGACCAGGGAAATTATTATAATAGTCCTGGTCATTATGGCCGGCATTTCGCTGTTGGCATTCTATGTGACGGCAAAAAGCCTATACTCATCTTTCAGAGAGCACTTTGCCGATTCCATCGAGAATATCAGCAGCAGCATAACAGCAAATCTTGAGAAGGTAGAAATATCCGCCGTAAATATGGCCGACGAGCTTCCCTGGCACCTTTCCTCGCCAGAAGAAGTTATCTCTACGCTGCAATACGAGATGAACGTAAACCGCAATCTGGAGGGTTGCGGAATGGCGTTTGTTCCCGACTATTATCCTCAAACGGGGCGATGGTTCGAACCATACGCCAAAGTGACCGAAAGCGGTATCAGCATCAAAGACATCGGCTCCGAATCGCACGACTATCATAACCAGGAATGGTATACTTCCGGTCTGTCTTCTGCAAAAGGAGTCTGGTCAAAGCCGTATCTGGACACGGACGGTGCCGGTACCCTGCTTTGTACCTACGGCGTTCCCATCAAAACGCCGGACGGCAAGATTGCTGGAGTTTTGGGCGCCGATATGTCACTTTTATGGCTGGTATCACAGTTAAAAGAGATTGACGACAGGGAAAACAAACTGGGTTCAATGCCCCTGACTTTTTGTAAGAAAAGCGAGAAGATTTTCAGTTTTATCCTTGGCCCTGAAGGAGAGTACATAGCCCATCCCGACAACGAACGGTTCCAAAACGCCCGAAACTTTTTTGACTATGGCGGCAAAGATAAGTCCGGATCATACAGAAGGCTGGGGGAGAATATGTGCAGCGGCAAAACGGGAGAAGAGACTACCAGGATAGACGGCCGCAGATATAATGTATTCTATGCTCCCGTATCCAGTTCCGGATGGTCTATGGGAATCGCTGTGCCGTATTCAAGCCTCACGGGGCCCGGGCTCGCCCTTGGATCTGCAATACTTCTGCTGATGCTTTTGGGATTGGCCATCGTGTTCCGTATCAGCCGCAGCACCATAAGGAAATTCACAAAGCCTCTGGTGCAGCTTGCCGGATCGGCAACAGAGATAGCCAAGGGCAAGTTTGATGCGCCGCTGCCCGATATTGATTCTGAAGACGAGATAGGCCTGCTTCACGATTCGTTTGAAAATATGCAGAATTCCCTGTCAAAATACATAGCAGACCTTACCGAAACCACTGCCCAGAAAGCATCTATGGAAAACGAGCTGAATGTGGCAAGAAGCATCCAGATGGCAATGCTGCCTATGACCTGGCCCGCATTCCCCGACAGAACAGACATCGACATCAACGGCTGCCTGATTCCGGCTAAGGCCGTCGGCGGCGATTTGTATGACTTCTGCATCAGGGACAACAAACTCCACTTCTGCATAGGCGACGTGTCCGGCAAGGGCGTTCCTGCATCTCTGGTGATGGCCGTCATCAGCTCTATGTTCCGTACCCTTTCTGCCTCGGAAGAGAGTCCTGCCAGCCTGATATCCTCTATCAACTCTTCTATGGCATCGCGCAACGACAATATGATGTTCGTGACGCTGTTCGCAGGCGAACTTGACCTGGCAACAGGCCATCTGAGATACTGCAACGCGGGGCACAACGCCCCGGCTGTGATAACGGACGGCAAGGCCAAATTCCTGGAGACAGACTCCAATGTCGCAGTGGGCATTGTGTCCGACTGGGATTTCTCTTTACAGACTGCCCAGCTTGCCATCGGCTCTTCGCTTTTCCTTTATACCGACGGACTCACAGAGGCCACCCGTTCCGACGGTGTCCTGTTTGGTGAAGATAGGACACTGTCCGCCCTGGCAACAATGAAACAGGACGCCTCTGCAGATGATATCTGCAAGAATATGCAGTCTGCAGCAAAGGATTTCATTGGGGACGCCGAGCAGAGCGACGACCTTACAATATTGGTTATCAGCAGATTATAGTGCTGTTCCCTATTCCCACTCTATGGTGCCGGTCGGCTTCGGAGTTAGGTCGTAGAGCACGCGGTTCACACCGGGCACCTCAGTCACGATGCGCTGGGTAATGTGGTGCAGCAGCGGGTAGGGGATCTCTTCTATTGTGGCGGTCATTGCGTCGCGGGTGTTCACGGCACGTATAATCACCGGCCAGTCCCAGCTGCGTTTATTGTCTTTGACACCGGTGGACTTGTAGTCGGGAACCACTGTGAAATATTGCCATACTTTGCCCTCAAGGCCGTTCTTGGCAAATTCTTCGCGCAATATGGCATCGCTCTCGCGCAGAGCCTCCAGACGGTCGCGGGTTATGGCGCCGGTGCATCTTACGCCCAGGCCGGGGCCGGGGAACGGCTGGCGGAACACCATATTATCCGGCAAGCCAAGCTCTTTGCCTACCACGCGGACTTCGTCTTTAAAGAGAAGTTTGATGGGCTCTACAAGCTCGAACTGAAGGTCGTCGGGAAGACCGCCCACGTTGTGGTGGGATTTTACCGGACCGGACTCCACGATGTCGGGGTAGATAGTACCCTGGGCCAGGAAACTGATGCCCTCAAGCTTGCGGGCCTCCTCTTCGAACACGCGGATGAACTCGGCGCCGATGATCTTGCGTTTCTGCTCGGGATCGGCAACTCCGGCAAGCTTGTTCAGGAAACGGTCGGTGGCATCCACATAAACCAGATTAGCATCAAGTTCGTCTCGGAACACGCGCACCACCTGCTCGGGTTCGCCCTTGCGCAACAGGCCGTGATTGACGTGGACAGAAACCAGCTGCTTGCCCACAGCCTTGATAAGCAGCGCTGCAACCACAGAAGAGTCTACGCCGCCCGAGAGGGCCAGCAACACCTTCTTGTCGCCAATCTGAGCGCGGAGCTCTTTAATCTGTTCATCAATGAATTTCTTTGCCAGAGCGGGGGTAGTGATGCGCTCCATATCGGCGGGACGGACGTTTCCAGTAGCCATAGTGTGTATAGGATTCTAAAGGGTTTATTTTAAAGCAAAGTTATGATAATATTCCTGAATTCGTGACACAAAAAGTCGTTTAAGAATCAGCCCATCCTTGCTTCACCAAGAGGCTGATCCCAATATACACTAGCGTTTTGTTCTGCTGACAAAGATTCAATTTGGCTCCGGATTGACTCCATAAAAGTAGCTTCGCGCTTCTTGGATCTGCGGCCGGGTGCGCTGAAAATCTCCTTTTCAAAGTAAGCGTCGTATGACACTGCAAAGTCTTCAGGGTCACGGTGAGGGAAGAAAGATACAGCAACCTTGTAGGTAATCATACCTGCATCAGAGTCAGAAATCAGCAAAACCAATGCGCCATTGCGCTCTACACCACTAAAGGAAGCCTGTGCCTTGAAGTATTGTGAATAGACATTAATCTCCATAGTCAGAATAATTAGAGGGTGTTTGTAAAGAACTCTACCACCCGTCGCACAACCTCGCTGCGGCGGCGGGTAATGCGATGGTTTTCACCGTCAATTACTGTGAGTTCTGCCTGGTCGCCGTAGGTTTCTTTATAGCGGTCGCTGCACCACATAGGCACAATGCCATCTTTGTTGCCGTGAAGGATGCACACGGGGCCCTTGTAGGCCGATGCAGTGCCATAGATATCCAGTTGCTGAGTGGAGAGCAGATACTCCCGCCCAAGCCTGAACAATCCCCAGCAACTGATATACTCCGGCGGATTCTCGGGGTCAAACCGGGCGTTGAAAAAGACCCCGGCCTGACAGGCATCTTTAATCACGGAACCGGGAGCTATAAGCACCAGAGCGGCGGGATCTTCAAGACCCTCCGCCGCCAGACGGCCGGCCGTCATAGAGGCGATAACTCCACCCTGTGAGTGGCCCAGAAAGCCAATCCGGGTTACGTAGGGGAGGCTTTTAACATACTCATAAACGGCCATCGCATCGGCAATCTCCTTCTCTATGGTCATATCCTGCAGACGGCCCTTGCTCTTGCCGTGACCGTTGAAATCAAAACGGATAGAGGCAATGCCGGCCTTTGCAAGACCTTTTGCCAAGGCGTTGATAGGGTTTTTGTCTTTGCCGGAAAAGATGCCGTGCATAAGGATCACCATAGGGCAGCGGTCAGTATCGGGGTTGAAACCTTCCGGCAAACTTACTTTAAAGGAAATCCCTCCTTGGGGGCCCTGGATCTCAAAATCTTTCGCCTGCAGCGAAAAGACCGAAGCCAGAGTCATCATTATGATTGTTATTAGTGCTTTCATAACAACAAATATACGTATTCAGTTTTATATTGTACCTTTGTAGGGAAATTTACGAAATGGCATCTAAAACAGGAAAAATACTGGTCGTAGACGACAATCTGGGCATCCGCCGCGCGCTGGAGATTTTGCTGCCGGTGCACTTTGCCCAGGTCAAGACCATCCCGTCGCCAACCACTATTGTGTCTTCTTTAGAGCAGTTCAGGCCGGACGTGGTGTTGCTGGATATGAATTTCGACACCAGCATAAACACCGGAGGCGAAGGCCTTTACTGGGCCAGGGAAATCAAGCAGATTATGCCCGAAGTGGAGGTTGTGCTGTTTACAGCCTACGCCGACATTGCGCTGGCTGTAGAGGGGATGAAAAGGGGAGCCTTTGATTTCATAGTTAAGCCTTGGGAAAATGACAAACTGATAGAAGTGCTTAAAGCGGCCCGTGACAAAGCCCTGAAGGCAACGAAGCGAGACATCCAGGCCACGGTTCCGGCAAATGACAATCCAATGTTCTGGGGCACATCCAAGCCGATGGCGGCAATCCGCAAAACCCTGGACAAGATAGCCCCCACAGACGCGACCGTGCTAATTACCGGCGAGAACGGCACCGGAAAGGATGTCCTGGCGCGGGAGATTCACTCACACAGCCTCCGGAGCGGGAAGCCTATGGTGGCTGTTGATGCCGGCGCCATCACAGAAACTCTTTTCGAGAGCGAACTGTTCGGCCACGTGAAAGGCGCTTTCACAGATGCGCACACAGACCACGCCGGCAAATTTGAACAGGCCGACGGCGGCACGCTTTTCCTGGACGAAATAGGGAATATCCCGCCCCACCTTCAGGCAAAGCTGCTCCGCGCCATACAGAACCGGAGCATTGTAAGGGTTGGCGGCAGCGAATCCCGGCCAGTCAATATACGCCTGATTTGCGCAACCAATATGAATCTGGAGCAACTGGTTGCAGAAGGCCGCTTCCGTGAAGATCTGTATTATCGAATCAATACCGTCCACATTGCCCTGCCGCCGCTTAGGGAACGTAAACAAGATATTGTCCCGCTGGCACAGCTTTTCCTGGACCGGATGGCAAAGAAGTATCACCGGCCTTTAACCGGAATCACGCCGGAGGCGGCAGAGCTGCTCAAGGCACAGCGATGGAGCGGCAATATCCGCGAACTGCAGAACTGTATTGAGAAAGCGGTGATCCTCTCCGAAGGCCACGAACTCTCGTCAAAGGATATCCAGCTGGATAGGGCTGCGGCTCCGTCTGTAACAACCATCAAGGCCGTCAGTGAGGCTGAAGAAGAACTGCTTGTCCGGGACGCTATGGACCGCACGGGCGGGAACATCTCCGCAGCAGCAAAGATGCTGGGCGTGAGCCGGCCGACCCTGTATGCCAAATTGAAAAAATACGGACTATGACCTTTACTGTTTGGCATATAGTAGGTGCGTGCGCCATCGTCGCGGTTGCTGCGGCGGTGATTGCCTCTGCCAGGACCAGACGTAAAGACATCAAAAAGGTTGCATATATGATGGACGCCCTGGAAGACGGCGAGCTTAACTTCCGCTTCCAGGACAAAAACAAGTTCAACCGCACCCTCAACCGCATCCGGACCATATTTGAGAAACAGCGGCAGGCGCACGAGCAGGATTCCTGGACCAAACTAATCAGGGTCCTCACCCACGAGATTATGAACACTGTGTCGCCTATTTCATCTCTTTCCGATGCAATGGCCAAGTCGGTGAACGAGAAAGGGGAGAGTGAAATGGACATCAAGGCCGGGTTGGAAACCATCTCTGACTCTTCCAAGAAACTGATAGATTTTGTGCAGACCTACCGGCAGCTCTCTGGGGTGGCCAAGCCCATACGCAAGGCTCTTGACCTGAAAGAGCTGATAAACAATGTCATAGCCCTGAACAGCGAGTATGCGGCCAGTTGTGGTGCCACCTGCAATTACTATCCAGAGTCAGATGATCTGATGATTTATGCCGATGAAGGACAAATCTCACAGATTCTCATCAACCTAATAAAAAACGCCCTGCAAGCCGGCGCCAAAAACATTGTAATTACCGCCAAAATGGGGAAGGAAGACGACACCATTGTCAGGATTGCCAACGACGGCGAGCCAATACCGGTGTCAGCACAGGAGCAGATTTTTATTCCTTTCTTCACCACCAAGAAAGACGGTTCGGGTATTGGGCTATCGCTCTCACGCCAGATTATGCGCAACCACAACGGCACCATAGAACTGGTGAACAGCGACGACAAACAGACTGTTTTCGAAATCAGATTCAGATAGGCAATCTGTAAACTGTAAAGCAAAAAGTGTAAAGGAGTGTAAAGACCTTTACACTTTTTTATTTTCCCTAAAAAGCTTTTCATCTTGATAATCAACCAATTAAGCCCTTTGGCACGATGAATGAATTTTCTTCGTGCGGTTAAACTTATTATTCTATGAAACGATTTTTCATAAGCTTACTTGGTATGATGGCAGTGGTCTCCGCTATTGGGGCGGAGACCCCGGAGCAGGGGAGTAGCGCTGCAGTTATGACCCTGCACGACTGTATGGACTTCGCCATCTCCAATTCTACAAAGATCCGCATCCAACAGGCTGCTACGGGCGATGCGCAGATTGCACGAAGAGATGCTGCGCTGGCGCTGTTCACACCGCAGATAAATGCACAGACATACGCCTACTACAACTTTGGCCGCAGCATCGACCCGCAGACAAATACCTATTTCAACACGACCTCCTTCCATAACAACTATGGAGTGAGCGCCGGCTACGACTTGTTTGACGGTTTCAAAGCAGTGAACAATTACAAAATATCCAAAACCGGAATGCTGATTGCCGATTCGCAGGAGAAGCAGGTAGAAGCCGACATCTGCCTGGCAGTGATGGAGGCTTACTATAATGTTGTCTATTACAAGCATTTGGTGGATGTTTACCGGGAGCAGGCCGCGGTGGCAGAACAGACCCTGGCCAAAGCCAGGCGGCAGGAAGAGCTGGGTCAGAAGGGACACGCAGACGTGATTCAGATGGAGGCCGACCTGGCCGACCGTCAGTACGACCTTACGAACACATACAATATGTACTGTGACCAGAAAATGACCCTCGCCGACCTTATGTTCTGGCCGGTGGACGAGGAACTGGAAATCGATACCGAGATGCCCGATTTGGTAGGACATAACCCAAACACCGAGGATACCGGATCGACCGGGAATCTCACCGCCGACGAGGTGGTGGACTTTGCCCTGGAGCATAATCCGAGCATCAGGATTGCCGGCTGGCAGCACCAGAACGCCAGGCGTGAGCTGAATACCGCCAAGTGGCAGGTGTTGCCTTCTGTGGGTCTGTATGCAGGCTGGAACACCAGCTATTACACCTATCAGGGAGCTACCACCAGTCCCTTCGCCGATCAGTTTAGGAACAATGGCGGAGAATATGTAGAGCTGTCGGTATCAATACCCATCTGGAATCGTCTGGGCAAGAGTTCTGCCATCGCAAAAAGGCGGCACGCCCTGGATAAGGCAACGGCAGAGCTTGACCAGAAGCGCCGTGATGTGGAGAGCGAGGTGCGCAGGGCCGTCCAGGACCGGAACGGTGCCGCCACCGCATATGAGCAGGCGCAGCACAAAGCCGAGGTGCAGTCCGAGGCCTACTCGCTGAATCTCAAGAAACTGGAACAGGGACTCATCTCCCCGCTGGAGTTCCAGACCGCCAACAATAATTATCTGAAGGCCAAGGCCGACGAGATGAACTCTCTTTTCAAATATCTCATAAAACAGGCAGTGGTCCGCTATTACAATGGTGTTGAATATATAAATCAGTAAGATACTATGGATAAGATCATCGAAAAGAAAACCGGTTGGCGCGCAGCATTCTCGAAAAAAGCCCTGCCCTGGTGGCTGGGAGCGCTGCTGCTGGCGTTTGTGATTTACCTGATTGCAAGGCCCAACAACAAGACCCTGCGGGTGGACAAGGATACCGTGACCATCTCCAATGCGGTCAAAGGCGAGTTTAACGACTATATCCGCATCAGCGGCCGTGTGCAGCCTATGACAACCATCCAGCTGAGCCCGCAGGAAGGAGGTATAGTTGAGCGCATTCTTATAGAAGAGGGCTCCAAGGTCAAAGCGGGCGATGCTATCCTGGTGCTCAATAACGACAACCTGGACCTGCAGATTCTGAACTCCGAGGCCGAGCTGGCCGAGAAGGAGAATATCCTCCGCAACACCCAGATCCAGATGGAGCAGCAGAAGCTGGACGTGCGCCAGAACGTGCTGGAATACGGTATGCAGGTGGACCGCCTGAGGCGCGCCTACGAGCAGCAGAAGGCACTATATGAAGACAAACTGATAGCCCGTGAAGACTATCTGAAGGCCGAAGAAGATTACCGCCTGGCCAAGCAAAAATATGATTTAATGGCAGAGCGTTCGAAGCAAGACAGCCTATACCGTGGCACCCAGATAGACCGAATGGAGGAGAGCCTGGAGAATATGCAGCTGAACATGTCCATGATTCGTCGCCGCAAGAGCAATCTGATTGTCAAGGCTCCCATAGACGGCGAGCTGGGCCTACTGGACGTGGTCCTGGGCCAGAGCATCGCCGCCGGCACCAAGATTGGCCAGATCAATTCTGTGGGAACCTACAAGGTTGAAGCTCAGATAGATGAACACTATATTGACCGCGTCATTGCGGGCCTTGAAGCTACTTTCGAGCGCCAGGGCGAGACCTTCTCTACCAGCATCCGCAAGGTTTATCCCGAGGTCCGCGACGGCAAGTTCAAGGCCGATTTCAAGTTCGACGGCGAACAGCCGGACAACATCCGCGCCGGCCAGACCTACTACCTCAACCTCCAGCTGGGTCAGCCAGAAGAAGCGGTGATTATTCCCCGCGGCACCTTCTACCAGAAAACCGGCGGAAAATGGATTTATGTTGTTAACAAAGACGGCAAAAAAGCCGTCAAAAGAGAAATCCGCATCGGCCGCCAGAATCCACAGTACTATGAGGTGCTCGAGGGTCTGGAGCCCGGCGAGAAGGTCATTACCTCCGGCTATGAGACCTACGGTGACAGTGATGTATTAGTTTTCTAAACTATGAAAATATTCAGAAAAACAGGCGTTTCTACGCTGATAAATATCCTGGGAATGAGCGTCGCTTTCGCGGCGGCGATGATCCTGATGGTGCAGGTGAAGTGGGATGCCACCTACGACAAGAACTTCGAGGGACACGAGCAGGTGTTCCGGATGGAAAACAACTGGATGGACGAGGGCCAGTTTGACACATATTTCTGCCGGCCTATGATTGAGCTGATAAAAAAAGCCAGCCCTAACATAGAAGCAATAGGAACTCTATATAGTCAAGGCGACGCGATTTTTTATCGCGAAGATGACAAGGAGTCGGCCATTACTGTCCCGTTTGCTATGGCGGACAGCGCTATGTTCACAGTATTCCCTTTTGAGTGGACAGAAGGCTCGGCCAGAGAATTCACAGGCCCCGGCACTGCAGTTCTGAACGAGGCGTTTGCAAAGATGTTCTTTGGCCAAGAAAGCGCCATAGGTAAAACCCTGCAGACCGGCGATGGCAACAAAACCCGGATCATAGGCGTTTTCAAGAATACTCCACGCAACTACTCTATGCACTACGGTTTAATAGGGAACCTGGGCGACTGGAATCTGACCGCGGGGAGTGAGTGGTCCTACCCGGCATTTGTAAAACTGAAAGACCCCACCTCCGCAGCAGAGACAGTAGATGCAATGTTCTCAGTTTTTCAGGAGTATTTCTCCAACTATACTCCAGAGGATCTGGCAAAGATGCGCAAGGGCTTCAGACTCAGCCAGATTCACAAGGCGCACTTTGAACGTGACGTGAGGGCGCACAATGCCGTAGCCAACAGGGCCATCACCATCACGCTCGCGCTCATTGCCATCCTGCTGATTTTGATTGCCATCATCAATTTCATCAACTTCGCTTTCGCGGAGATTCCTTTCCGCATCAAGAGCATCAACACCCGCAAGGTGCTGGGCGAAGGACGCGCATCGCTGATCGGCCGGCAGCTTCTCAGCGCCGGGCTGATAGCACTTGCGGCTTTTGCAATAGCCTGCCTTATCATTCACGTGGTGTCGGGGACATCTTGGGCCTCGTATATATCTGACTCCATAGCGCTTAAAGACAATATAGCCATATATGCAATTACGCTTCTCGTTGCGCTTCTGTCTGCCGTGGCCGCCGGAATCGCCCCGGCACTGTATTCCACTTCACAGCCGGCCGCCCTTGTTCTCAAAGGGTCCTACGGCACCAGTGTAAAAGGGCGCAGCCTGCGCAATGCTCTGGTAGGCCTCCAGTTTGTACTGTCGTTCCTCTTTATCCTGATGGCGCTGTATGTGAATGTCCAGACCAGGTTTATGGCCAATAAGGATATGGGGTTCCAGCAGGAGAACATACTGCAAGTATGGTGCGGTTATTCTGCCGGCGGCCAGCACAATGCATTGGAAGACAAACTGTTGCAGAATGCATCCATTGTGGATGCCACTTTTTCCGACGCAATGATTGTCTCGGACCAGAAGATGGGGTGGGGGCGCAATGGCGATGACGGGAATCATATTTTTATGGAAGTGCTCCCTGTGGCAGAAGATTTTGTAAGATTCTTTAACCTTCAGATTATAGACGGCAGGGATTTCCAACAGTCTGACAACCAAAGCGAAACGGGATGCTTCATTGCCAATGAAACATTCTTCAAAATGTTCCCGCAGTATCACACCGGCAGTAAACTTGGAGGTCATGTGGGCGACGCGGAGGTTGTGGGTATCGTGAAGGACTTCAATTTCAAAAGTCTCCAACATCCTATGGAGCCGCTCGTGCTCTATAATTGGGGAAAGACGCCGTGGAGAAATTTCGGTGTAATGTACGTAAAGATAGCACCCGGGGCAGATTTCAAAGAGGTATCGGCTTATATCAAAGATGTTGTCTGCGCCTTTGACCCGACCCGCGAGCCGGACCAGGTGAATGTCCGCCATCTAGACGAATGGATAGAGAATATGTATCAGAGCGAGCAGTCGCTCGGGAAACTGATTACCATAGCTTCCCTTGTGGCCCTGCTGATTGCCATCATCGGGATTATCGGCCTAGTATTCTTTGAGACGCAGTTCATCCGCAAAGAGATTGCCGTACGGCGCGTGAATGGCGCCACTGTGGGCAGCATCTTGCAGATGATCAATAAGAAATATCTGGTAATGGCAGGTATTAGTTTCCTGCTGGCGGCTCCGGTCGCTTACTGGCTGATGACCTCCTGGCGCAAGGGCTTTGCCTATCAAGCACCCGTGCCGGTGTGGATCTTCCTCGTGGCGTTGCTCGCCGTTGCCGCCATTACCCTGGCCGTGGTTACTCTTCAGAGCTGGAGAGCGGCCAGCGCCAACCCTGTTGAATCGTTAAAGAATGAATAAATAATTAAATAACAACTCATTATGATTAAAGTATCTAACCTTTGCAAAGTCTTCCGCACGGAAGAGATCGAGACCACGGCTCTCAATGGTGTTTCCTTCGAAATCAAGGACGGCGAGTTCGTCGCCATCATGGGCCCTTCTGGCTGCGGCAAATCAACGCTGCTGAACATCCTGGGCCTGCTGGACAATCCCACTAGTGGATCCTACGAACTCCTCGGCACCGAAGTTGGTGGCCTCAAAGAGAAAGAGCGCACCAAGTTCCGCAAGGGCAATATCGGCTTCGTGTTCCAGAGCTTCAACCTGATTGACGAACTCAATGTGTATGAGAACATTGAGTTGCCGCTGCGCTATCTGAACATATCGGCCACAGAGCGCAAGGCCAAGGTCACGGAAATCATGAAGCGTATGGCCATCAGCCACCGTGCCAACCATTTCCCGCAGCAGCTCTCCGGCGGTCAGCAGCAGCGCGTCGCCATCGCCCGTGCCGTCGTCGCCGGCCCGAAGCTGATCCTCGCGGATGAACCGACGGGTAACCTCGACTCCAAGAACGGCAAGGAGGTGATGGACCTGCTGAAGGAACTGAACCAGGAAGGCACCACCATTGTGATGGTGACTCACTCCCAGAAGGATGCGGCTCAGGCACAACGCACCATCGACCTCTTCGACGGTCAGATCGTCTCCGACGTGAAGAATGAGCTCTAGGTGCTCCTATCGTCCCAATTTATGGGACATTGGGAGCGAAAAGAGGGGTAAAATGCTCCTATCGTCCCCAATTATTGGACATTAGGAGCAGAAGAACAACAATTAGTTGAATAAAGTGAGAAAAAACGACATTCTAATCAAGGTCCTCTCCCTGGGCATCGGGTTGGCCGTGGGCATCGTGCTCATTGCCAAGGTGTTCTTTGAGCTGAGTTACGACAGCTTTTACAAGGACATCGACCGGGTGTACACCATCAACACCTGGATCTCCATGCAAGGGAATGAGAAGGACTATGGCCAGGTGAGCGGTGCCGTGGCCGTGGGCTTTATGGAAGAGGTCCCGGGCGTTGAATGTGGCACGCGCACCACGTTTGTCTTCAATGGCGATACCTATCTGGACGAGGAAGGCAATAAACTGAAGGCTACTCTGGTCTGTGCCGATACCTGTTTCTTCAAGGTGTTCGACAGGCCTA